>Ga0099800_1214_pt1 | contig 15059 bp, 24 predicted proteins | sample Uncmet6_SortRC_1_FD_89868 | JGI IMG/M metagenome (GOLD analysis project Ga0099800, IMG submission 89868) | Marine eukaryotic communities from CALCOFI LINE 67, Pacific Ocean - CN11_C50_N6_SortRC_1 | ecosystem: Environmental > Aquatic > Marine > Oceanic | place: Pacific Ocean: Monterey Bay... | reverse complement strand
CTGATAAAGAGATGCCTTATCATCATGATCACCGGGAAGGAAACCTATCTCTCTTGTAGATACAAGAGATCTTACTACAACAACTCTACTGTATGGTGTTATAGGATCAAGAACTTCTTTTAATGCATGATAGAGCAGGACAAATGTCTTCCCTGTCCCTGCCACACCATAACTATAGATATTTTTTCCTTCTTCGTAAGCAGCAAATAGTTTCTTCTGATTTTCGGTCAATGCCTCAATCGGAATCATCATGTCAGAGTTATAAGGCTTCTTCCTTCTCAATTGTTTGGCAGTCATACCTACACCAACTGAGTTGGAAGTTTTCTTTTTTCTAGTGGACATTAGAAGTGTGTAGTCTTTTGGGGTTTTACTTTTGAACCGGGCATCGACCCAACTCTTGAGAGGACTTCATTCCATCCTCCATCAGTTCTACTATACACATCTCCAACCGCACTAACAACCCCACCAGATCCTTGTGACCAATCCTTATCCCAATCAGGATTTTCTTTTCTCCACTCATCATACTCTTTCATAGTCATGAAGAGTTCATTGGTCTCTCCTGTTTTTAGATTCTTCACTGGATATGTTGGCATAATTAAAAACTTTTTATTTTTGGATTGTGGTGAATTATATATGCTGCCCCGATAGCGGTGCCTCCATCAAAAGAGATTGGATCAACATAGAAATTCAAATCAGGAAATTCCTTCAATAGTTTATAGTTTACCACAACATTCAGAAAACATCCACCAGTTAGCACAATATTATTACATTTCTCTGACGCTATCTTGACCAATTCTACTGCTCTGTCCTCCCAATCCTTTTGTACGGTAGCAGCAGCGTTCTCCATGCTTGATGACATATAATGCCCTTCAATATAGTCACCATATGGAGCAAGACCCATGACTTTGCCTGCTTCTTGCCTTCCCCAGTTACATTTCTCTGATACCAAATCGAATTGTAACCCTACACCATAATCATCCTCGGTATTATATCTCTTGTGCAATACCTTCCAATGAAATCTCCTACCTCGCTTGACATGCATGATAGTTTCACACTCGTCACCTTCCTCAAAGTTAGACCCACTTGAGTCAACTACAATGACTGCTGCTTCTTCAAACTCTGAGTTGTAGAACCCACATGCAGCATGAGTTAGATGATGTCTGTCTCTGAAATCATATCTCTCAGCGTTGGGAAACTTCCTCTTGAGTGTTGCTATATTCTTTGCAGAAATGAGAGACTTCTTCTTATTCTGACTCCAACAGGCATCACTTATGGCAATCTTATCCACATCTTTTACCAACCCAAACAGTTTGGTGCAGTTATAATCTCTTTTCTTTCTTGTCAATCTCTCTGCTTCTAGGTATAATTCTATCTCACCATCTTTGAGTAGACATATAGAACCATTGTTTGATAGGTTGACTCCTAAAATTCTCATATCAATCGCCTAAAGATGAACTCTTATACATTCTTTTTGCTTCGGGAAACCATAGCACATGAATATCAGATTCTTTCCATGTATCTATAGCATCTTGAGGTGTCTCAACCAGAGGTTGACCTGCAAGATTGAATGATGTATTCAATACCATAGGAACTTTAGTATACTTATAGAACTCCTCTATGACTTCGTAAAGATGAGGTATGTTTTGCTCTACTGTTTGAACTCTACATGTATCATCGACGTGAACCACTCCGGGTATCAAATCCTTCTTATCTTCTCTTGTATGCACTGCATATGACATTGTAGGGGATCTATTCAGTCCAGACATGTCAAACCATTCATTTGCATGTTGCTTCAATACAGCAGCAGCAAAGGGTCTAAAACGCTCTCTCTTTTTTACCTTATTGATTGTCTCTTTTGTACAATTATCTCTTGGGTCATATAATATACTCCTATTTCCTAGTGCTCTAGGACCTGCTTCCGATCTACCATTATAGACTGCTACAATCTCATCTTGCATGATGAATGTAGCAATCTCCTGTGGTGTGACTCTCATCGCTTCTTGATCATTATATAAGAAACTGAGGTCATGAGTCGGTCCTAAAAATAAATCTACCATTCAAGTGCTTCAGATACAACAGGGAATTGATCTACGAATACATTTTTACATGACTCAGCAATCTCCATGTGCTCCTTCTGAGTACCATGTGCTGAACGTAAATTTATATAATGTATCCAAGATCTAACTGATCCTGTCATATATATCCGAGTTGGAGTGCACAATGGAAGAACCATTCTTGCACATTCCTTTGCAACTCCCTCTTCAATCATCTGTTTGTAAAGACTTTCGGCAGAACTAAACAGAGTAATCATCTGACGGTTGAGTTTGTCAACAACCTTTTCATCTAGATCATCTATACTATTCTGTCTATTCTTTACGTCCTGTCTTCTTAGTTCTGGTAATTCTATCTCTCCAAGTTCATTGCTCTTGGCATATCTTTGAGAGAACTCTTGGAATGTGAAACTACGATGTCGTAGAATTTGTGCTGCAATAGCACGAGTAGTTTCAATCTCTAGAGTCATGTGTGCCTGTTCAAATACAGACCAGTGTTGATGCTTGATACAGTATGCTAACAGTCCAGAAAAGTTTTCATTGGTCTGATTGTTAGGATTAGAAACTCTGGCAACAAATGCCATGTTCTTTTCAGCGTCAGGTGTGACTGTTATTAGTTGTACTTTCATTTTCTTGTAATGACTTGACAGACTTCTGCATCCTCAATTCTTTCTTCGCCTCCTTCAATGAATTCTTCATGTAGAATACTTCTTTCTTGGAGTATAGATGCTTGTGTTTGAGTGCTGCCTTGATTAGTTTTACTGTTTGTTTAAGTGTATTCATATATTATATTGGATAGAAAAAGGGGTGTCAAGCACCCCTAGAGTTTTTATATTTAGTTTAAGTATAGTCTGACTACACAGCGTATGCAAATCTTGGAAGATAGATTACGCTTGAAAAGCAAAGTGCTAGGAAACAAATTTGATAAAATAATTTTGTCATTCTTGATTAGGTAATAATACTTATAGGTATTTATACCTCCTAGCATTTACATTACTTAGCAGTCAATTCTTTCTCTAACTTAATACCACGATAAGTCAACTGAACTTTGTTGTTCTTGTTGCCTTTGTTGTCGTTTGTATCATACTTGATACCACGGTAAGTGACTTGTGCCATTGGGTTTCTCCAAAGTATTAGGGTTTTTTAATCCCCGTTCCTTCAGTCTACTTTTGCGTCCCATAAGGGATGAACGATCCGTTCCGAGTCTTGACTTACTTGCGTCCAATGTTCCATGTTTCACACAGATGAGATTCTGGTACTTTTGTCTTGAAGTAATCTATAAGATACTCCTTGGCATCAGCAGTGTGATTTACATCACTTAGAATCTCAATCCTATTACGGTTCCACTCATCACACGACATTTCCCAATGGGTAGAGTCATGATCAGCGAGGAGCAGTACTAGCAGTGCTAAACTATGCATCGGATGAACGTAATGGTATGATAACATACCTATACCTATTTATGCAAGCATTTCCTTACAAAACTGTAACATACTGTTACCTTTTACCACGTTTTTTTGGTGGGGGTGCATTAGGATCTACCCATTGTTTTGGATTGACTCTACCACCTGATTGAGTCATGTTAACAAACTTACTACTCTTATCATAATAATGATCGAAGATGTCCACTGCCTTGTCGCCTATAGTAACATCAAAGCATGTATTACCATCCTTATCAAGATACTCAACAAGGTATGCACTGTAAGGAAGTTTAGGATCTGCTCCTACCTTCTTGTCACATTTTTCGTGTAGTATTTTAACCACCCTTGTCTCTCCAAGTAATTTCTTTACCAAATACATCCTCTACTAATGCTCTAGTAATTCTATACTTTGTCTGTAGTTTCTTGTCCTTTGCAAGCATCACTATTTCAGATTCAGATTCGTGCAAACCCTCAAGTAACTGAATGAACATGTTCTCTCTTTTCATCTGTGAGAGAGCATCGTTACCACCTTTGATGTAATTGTACAGAGTTCTCCACTCATGTACGAGTCTGGTATGCCCACCTGAGTTGATGGGTGCATCATTCTTTTTGTAGGGTACTTCTCCTTCTGGAATAGCACTTCTGATTTGTTTGTCAAAGTTCCATATCAATAATGCTTTGACATCATCACGTTTATACTGTGATAGGAGATCTATCTTCCCCTTCTTGTCTTTCTTACCATGTACTGCTTTGAACAGTTCAGATACCAATGGGTTGTCAGGTAGTTTTGCCATAATTAATCTTCAATTTCAGTGTCCCCTTCTGTATCGTTTCTAAAAGAAATGATCTCATCAGGGATAAGGTTTCCATTTTCATCAAACATCTCAGGGTGATAAGTGTATGCTTGACTTTTGTTGTCTTGTATATATGTGCGGAGGAGATACCCCATAATTACCCCTACACTAAGGGTGAGAATGCCTGTGAATACACCTATTACTATGAGTGCAGATTCCATTTTTTTTCTCCAATTATTTTTCTCAGTCATGAGATGAGGTGTCTCTCTTCGCATCAAGACTTCCACACCTTTATTTATTTCTCCTAAATCAGGTTCTTCTCCTGTAGATAATGTAGTGTCTCTTTGCATCCGCCTATGTGTTTGTTGTCAAGTTGAACCTGTGGAAAGGTAGCACCCTCCTCAAATTCTTCGTAAAACTGGTGACGTGTGAAGTCTTTGTCCAGTTTGTATTCTAGGTAGTCTATTTTTGTAGCAGAGAAGAGTTGTCTAACTCTTTCACACCACTGACAGTTGTCTTTAGACCAAAGTACTGCTTTCATTTGATTCTAGATACGTTTCCTGCTACAACGATTCTTTCATCCTGTGATATGACTGGATCAACACCATGCCATGTCCAAGGCATAAAGAATATCATTTTACCAGATCGTTGAGGTTGTGGGTAAATTTTTTTACCACTGTTCATCTCCCAATAAAGACAATCCTCATCGGGTGCTTCTACAAAATGGATCCATGAAAATATAGTTGATGGATGAGCGTAATGATTATGAGTAGCATTACCTTTACCAAGTTGTTTTTTATATATCTGTGCCCAGATATGTTGGTATGAATAGATCGCTGACCTATCTGCTTCAAACAATCGTTGTTCAGTAAGTTCTCTTTTTAAAATTGGACTGTAAATTTGTAACAGTCTTGTGTCCATGAACTTCTGAACATCTCTACCAGTTCTATTATCAGAATGAGGTGAGTGATGATAACCCGTGTAGTAGCAAGGTTCCTTTGTTACAGGATTATTCCGAGCGAATCTATCTGTGAGGTAAGTATCCCTTATGTATTGTTTGTCATCATCAGACAATTCAAAGTCAATTGAATGAAAAATCATATACCTTGATCCTTATATCTTGAATAGAACTCCTTTAGAGTAGACTGATTCTGACCTTCATTAGGTTTGGGGTCGAGTTTATCGTACCCCTTGATCCTTTTCCATTCAGAATACATTGCCCCCATCAACCATGCCTGTGCCAAACTGTGAGGTCCATCTTCTAATAGTTTGAGTTTCATTTTGTTACTTTCGTAACCCTTGTACTCTTCTCTCCAATTGGAATCGTCGTAAGGTTTAGTCATGTCATTTTGAGAGCATGTATATGAGACCGGGGACTATGATAAAAAACTGTGGAAGGAAGTTCAATACTATTGCCCTTTCTCTCCACTTTATGCCTACGTATGTCCATCCGGCAGCACCTACTAATTGTAGCATACTATTCCACGGTGTCAATCCAAGCACATGAAAAACCATAGCAGTCAGTATGACCATAGCACTAAACCATTTTACAGTTCTAACGCTCAATGATTCTCTCCTTCATCTCAGGTGTCCAGTTTTCATAGTAGGTGGTCTCCTTCAATTTATCTCTCGCATCTTCTAATGGTTTTCTTTCTTGTACAATTAGTAATATAAGTTCTCCCTCATTGACAACAAACCCTCCCACATCCTCTACAAGATCAGGATGCTCCTCTAAAAATAGGTAGTCAGGATACTTCTTATTATAATATAATGCCATCTCCGATAGTAATTCTGCTGACATCCATGGGTTCATAACATATATGTTGACCTCTTTATCCCACTCCTCCGGAGCGAATGATTGAATATCATCGAACATCTTTACACTTACATTACCATCCACCCATGCCTTCTTAGCATAAGGACATGGAGGTAGGTCACCAAACTTACTGTTGGGGACATCAAGGACTTTACTTATCCAAGTCTCAATCTGGGAAATAATCTTTTCGTTCACCATCTCTGTGGATGTCGCTTGTGATACAGTGTAAACCACCATCCCAAAAATACCTATGTCTAAAGTTTACAATGTGTGGTGTGATGCCATGCCTCTCAAAGGCATCAAATACTTTCTTGTTTACATTATTGCATATAACATTCTTTTCGTCAATGACTAGCATGTTTACATCGAATACAGTCTCCTCCACATAAGTGACCCAATCATCCATCCACTCGTTGACAAAATCATAGAAAAAATCATCTGCATCTGCCACCCAATACCTACCTTTTGTTCTTTTCTTCTTATCCAGAAATGGTCTGACCTTATTCCAACTATCACCTTCAAGATATATAACTTCCCATTCAGGAAAGGTCTCTGCATATGTTTCTGCATTCTTGAGTGCTACTATAAGACCCGGTTTTACAGCACACATACTGCCATCAGAATGACCGGGAATAGAGACTGGATGAATACGATAGTCAGGGAATAATTTCTGCCACTTCTTCATGAAGTTATCTTCATTCAATTTACTTACAATATTATTGAGACTAAAGAATAGATCCTTTCCTACTCTTATCATTGATGCAGTGTTAATATATTGATCATATACAATCGTATTACCATTATCCTGTGCAAATTTTTCTAGTGTTCTGAATGGATATATCTTATCATCATGTGTGTATTTTGATGTCTTTCCTATTGTATTTGTATATCCTTGCATTATAATATTATTCAAATCATCCATATCAATCGCCTGCAATATATTTGCTACATTACCCTTGTCTAATCGTTGGAGTAGTATAGATTGTGAAACTGGAGATACAGGTCTACCGGGAAAGGTAAGGTCATAGACATACTTGAGTAAAGTTTTCTGGGTATCTGATGCCCTTCTCATAAAGGTTGAACCTGACCTAAAGATTTTCTTGAGTTCTTCTCCTATATCAATATTCTTTCCATAGTTTTTTCCGGGTAAGAATAACTTATCACCAACCATAGCAGTATAATCTCTTGGCACCATCGGAGGACATGACATGACACCATCTTTTATATGGTCACTAGGATTATCTGATATGTCAGTTCTTATTACCTCTACATCAAATTTTTTTAGTATTGATATTAGTTTCTGATAGTCCTCCTCAGTCTCCTCTGCTATACGATGAAAGACTCCTCTTACTTTTAAGTTTTGAATATAATTGAAATATTCTGGTGGATAACATCTACCTACAGCACATACTTTCAATGGATCCCAGTGCTGATGTACTGACAACATTATAAATCTTTTTTTTTTATTTAGTGCGTCGTCTACAACATGGTTTATACCTGAAAGAAGACAGTCCTGTCAAATTACAAAGGACTTCTAAAACTTTATCCTGTTCATCTGCTTTATAGTATGAGTAATCACCTTGTCTAGTCTCCCACCACTCACCTTTATACCCTGCATCAGTAAAGTTATTCAGAAACTTTATTGAATCATCATATCTAAAATTCATCTTCTCTACTTGCAACGCTGTTGAAAAGGACATCTGATCCCTAACACCACCTCGCTCATACCATCTCCACCACATATCGTTGAATGGTTGACGGTTTTTTCTCCATAGAATAGTGCATAGTGGTGAGAAGAATCTTTTGAAATCAAATCCAAAGTCCTTCAACTCAGCAGTATACTGCATGATCTGTGTTTTACTCCACCACCCGTTATTATAATACTCCATCATCTCATTTAGATATGAATGTCTATGTGGGTGCTCTAAACAGAACATCTTATCATCATAAGTGCCCAATATCTCCTCACTGATAGCGAAGAATGGTTCCTTCAGTAGGTGTAGTTTTGTTGCATCAACATAAACACTTGATTCAAATGGACAATTGATCTTATAAAATCTTGATGATCTTACTGGGTCACCACAATCCTTTCCGGGCAATACCTTCCATGGTCCCACTGCTTCTGCCTCACCAAAACAATAGTACTCATGTCCATCAGGCATGTTCTCCGGTAACTTACAATAATTATTTGTAATACAGGTGTATATTATCACTGAGTGGTTCGCATGAAATCGTGCTTATGTTTTATATAGATTCTTGACATACCAACATATGATTTCATAGCATTTATAAACTCACTTCTATACTTCCACTGATCAAGTTTTCCTCTTTGTGGGTGCTTGCCCCTACGTCCTACCTTATTATAATAACCTAGTGGAACACCACACTCATCTCGATTCTCTACAATCTCAGGGTGTAACTTGTTGAGTTGTAGTGCAGCGTCCAAAGAGATTTGATCTCTATTGACACCTATATCAAAGTAATGCCACCATGAATCACCAAAGGTTCTAGCAGTGTCATTGATTGTTCTGTATAAGATAGTTCCTAATGGACTTCTATATTTTCTAAAGTCGTATCCATCTTCATATAATATTTCTGTGAGTTTTATACCCTGATCAAATCCAAAGAAGGAGCATTCAAATCCTTCTAACATTTCATCATAGAAAGAAAAGTGATTGGGATGTCTCAGTATAGTGAATGGAAACTTTGTCTTCGCTATCTCAACAAACTCTCTTGTCATCTTATAACAACCATCTATCCAGACAGTATCCTCACCCTCATCAAAAAACTTATGTGGATTTATTTTAGGGTATGCTGACAGTCTTCTTGGACATTCTATATCAAAATCTAACTCTATAAACTCCCATGGTCCTTTCCTTTCAACCTCTCCTCTATGAAACATAACGTACTTTACTTCTGGATCATAGTAGTGATCGGGAATTTGATCATACCCATCAGTAATGCATGTGTATATTATCATAATGCTGCCTTTAGAATTCTACGTGCTTTGTATATGAAGTCTTCCTCATTTTCATTTGTAGTAAAATCATAAGATTCTTCATAAGGTTTTACTCTGGTTGATTGTGATAGATCTATTTGTAGTGGCACTCTTGGTAAACATTTACCATAGACAAGATATTCAGCAATAGAACTCGTTATCTGACAACCATGAAACAATTCATAGTCAACATACCATTTCCAATACTCTTTATTCCATTTAGTAACTTGTTCAGAACAATTTCTCCATATGACACAATTGATTGTGTGGTCAAAGAATGATGGTTTGAAACCAGTTGCAGCAAGATCTTTACAAAATTCATATAACCTTTCCTCTGGTACAAATCCACACCTGTACAATTTTAATAGTTCCTGTAGTAAAGTTCTCTTAGCAGGATGATGCATCAAAGTTATCTCATTCTCGTCAAGAAATCTTTTAGAATTTTCAACAAATTCTTTGGTCATAGTATAACACCCATCAATCCAAACGTGAGGTTCCTGAAACCACATATGTGAATTGCATCTTGTGTGGTATGCATTCAACACAGGATGATCATACCTACAATGCAATTTCCTAAACTGCCATGGTCCTTTTTTTTCTATGGGTTTATCATAGAACATCACATACTTAATATCCCCATCATAATAATGATCGGGGATATTGTCGTAAGAATTAATATTAGTGGTGAATATTATCACTAATTTAATTTAGGTTTAGGTGCTATATTACCAAGACTTTCCCCTACAGTTCTGTTTGTAACATCTCCGGGTTCTCTAAGGAACCAACCTGTAGCAATATATTTCGCTGTGTCACCTGTCAAAAATGATCCACGATGCATATGAGTGTACGTCGCTGGCCACATAACCATGGTTCCTGCACTGGGTTGGAAAGAACATTTCTGATGTAGAAAATCAGTACCACCACCATTCTCGTGTGGAATATCATTCAAATACATCATCCATGTTAGAACTCTATCTCTGTACATAAAGCAACCATCTTCACAATGCCATATATGATACCCTCCCCCTGATTGTGTCTTCTGTAATTTAACAGACCATGATGATAAGGGGTCAGAACTATCTACAATTCCTCTATATTCATGGGCATAACGTTCAAAAGCACTACCTATAATCGCATTAGTGTGTGCTGCTAATGTGCAATCTGCTACCTCAAGAAATAGTTGCTCATCCTTTCTTCCTAATTGTCCTTGAATAAATTGACCTTCCCCCTCATTATGTGCATCTACACTAAAATGATCACCCAATATATTTTTTGAAAGTTTTTGTGCATTATACATCTCAAAAGAATCAATCAATACCTGACACCATTCTCTACTTCCATAATTTTCTAGGACCCCAATACCATCATTGAAGACCATCTTATGCTCCCTATCTTGATTGAGAAGTGGAGGCATTGGTTTACCCTGTTTAGGTGGCGTTTGCTCTGTCATGTTCAAATTGTTGTTGATAAACGGATGGTGGAATACGTCCAACGTATTCATCTAATTCCATAATCTGATCAAGTAAAATATCTTGACCACTTGATTGCCAGAACTCATCAAGTCCTTGCTTGCTATCCTTATGGAATATATCTATGTGTTCTTCGTGGATAGCAGAACCCATATCAAGTCTGTAGTTCAATATTGGTAAAGCATAACCTTTACCACTATCTAGTATCAGATCCTCTGAAACTGCTCGTGGTCTGATATTTTGATCTATCTTCCACAAGTTACCACGCTGATGACATTTTAGCACCTTTGTAGCATGGTGTCTAGTAATTATATAACATGCAGCAGAGAAATCATTTATGAATCTATGATGCAGTTTTAAATGAATACCATTTGGATTTATAATAGTAAACTGACAGGTGTCAAAATTTATAGGTAACTTCTTTCTTACACATCTCCATGTGAATGTCCAATGTTTTGCAGGAGATAGATCTATATCATCCTCCATGACTATGATCTCATCATAATCAGTTTCTTCCACAAAATGTTTGAGTGCAGTAAGGTGTGTAAGAACACAACCTATCTCACCGGGATTCATATTATCTGGGACTCTACCTTTCAGGTATGAAGATGGGTCGTCATCTTTACCATCAATACCAGATATTCTAGTATGATTTGTGATGTCCCAGTACTGAAGGTGCTCCTCCATATATTTTTTTCTATCAGTATACCTATCTAAGTTCAACCAATAGACTGGAGGAAGTCCTGCGAGTTTATACTTACTTTTGTTCTTGTCCAAATCACCTCTTCATGTAGTCAATGTCTTGATAATACTTTTCAATTTTTTCCTTACCATAGAACTTTAGTTTTTCCCACTCCTTACGATTACCCTCTATGTGGGGATTAGTAAACCAAGAGTTTTCACTTCTCTTATGTTCTAAGTGAAAGACAGTATCATTTATTCTAACAACATCAGAACACATATTGAATCTATGATATCTCTCATCGTCTTCATATCCATACGATATAAAATTCTCATTCTCCATTCCTAGTCTGATATATTCTTCTCAGTCGAAGAACTGACAGAAACCAAACTTTGCATCATAAGGTCTCAACTTACCGTCGAATGCATGAAAATTAAAATTACTATTGATAAAATTACTAACTGTATTATCATCAGCAAATACTTGTTGCTGAAACATACCATAACCATATGGATACACAACCTTCACTGGTTGTAATGGAGTTCCTTCTGGTGCATCAGGTGGCAAATATCCCTTAGTTATGAATGTGTTAGCATAAAAATGAGTCTGAAAAGGTAGAATCACATCACAATCATAATTACATACAACTGGTGTGTCTGCCATCATAATCATGTCGTTGATCAATCTAGTTCTATGAAATACAACCTCATCACTCTGTTCAAACACATGTGTAATTTGACTTAGTTCTTCCTCTGTAGCAATCTTTGATATTTGTGGTAAGACACTCGCCTCATATATTGATTCTGTATCAAACTCTTTTATTATTATAGGTGCCTTTATATTTTTTAAGAAATATAGTAATACTGTTATTATATTTCTCAATCTGTCTGGTGTTTCAACTCTCAGTGGAATCATGTATGTGCAAACAGGAATTTCCATCTTGCTTGCATCTTCAATGTATCCAAGATCATCACCTAATTGAGGTGGTTCTTGTTCCCTTAGTTGATCTTGTTTAGTTTTCTTTTTCATAATACCTCCCAGTTGTCACAGTATAGATCAGATGTATTGTGGTTCTTAGTATACCCTATACCAAACCACTTCTTTGGTGCAATGATTCTCTTGTCAGGGTTACGTGATAAGTAAGATCCCCACCAAGAGAATGATGAATTAGCAATGATAAAATCAGAACACATAGTCATCATGCACAGATCTGCAAGATTGTCACCACCTTCTGAGATAAGGAACCTCTCATCAGGGAACTCAGTGCCACACCATTTAGGATCATCAGAAAAAACAACCACTGTACGATTGTTATCAAACTTTGACAGTGCAGTGTCATAATATTCTTTAGGACAAGGTGGATGATTATCGCTGTTTTGTATATAGTCACCTCTACGAACATGCAATGCTATAGGTTTGTCCAAGGTTGACATCATCTCTTTACATGGTGAGTATATGTCATTCTTGAACTCAAAGTCTTCTCTTATCTCTTCTTCTATGTGCTCAAAATATTTTGTACTCTGAAGATATGCATACACGTTATGTCCGTCGGGCATATTGTCAAATAAGTTTTGATCAAAATGAAAATGTGCTTCCTGCACATATGGTCCGGGAATTTCATTTATATTTGTAAGACCTGTGAGTTTGAATGCCTCAAATAATTGATGGTCTTTCCACTCATCATTGAAGTCACTAGGAGGGATAGCAAAGTCATATCCTTTATGTGCTGCGATACCTCGTAGTCCTGCATACTGGAACATCTGGTTACCCAGTCTTCCATGTCTTCCTAAATGGTTGAATCCTATAGTCATGATGAATGTTTTTCTTTCAAGTATTCAATCTCCTTTGGTAGGAGGTGTTCATAAGTTCTCTGTGTTTGAGATTTATGTTCTCTGTTTGAGATGTGGTAATCCTTTAGTATCACTGGGTCTCCATGATATTTATACAGTCTAAAATACATATCACAGTCCATCAACATGGTCAAATCTTCATCAAAATACATGTCGATTCCTCTCTTCAATGCAAGGATAGAAGGTGAACTCAAAGTGTTTACACCCTCCAATAACTTGTCATTATAGTATGGAACTTTTGGATTGTAATGAGTACCACCATCGTCTACTGTGTGAGCATATCCTGTGACTGCCCACTTGACATCATCAGTAAACGCTTTGTTTAGTTCCTCCACTAAACTGTTAGTGAGAATGAAGTCATCTGAAAATAGAACCTTTAGGATTTCACCATCAGCATTCTGTAATGCATTATTTGTGTTAGCAGATATATTACCTTTCTTCTTATCATTTGGTACGTACATGATCTCAAATAGATCAGCATACTCTGTACAAGCATTGATAATTTTATCAGATTCACTATGGTCTGATACCCATACATTGAAATCTTTATTGGTTTGCTGTGAAAGAGCATGGAAAATATCAAACAAATAATTTTGACATCTTGCATTGCCATCATGAGTGGGGATACAAAAACTAACTCTCGGCATTCACATCATCTCTAATTGTTTTAGTCAATCGAGGAACCACATCATTCTCACCATAAAATTGCTTGGCAATTTCAAAGTTCTTTTCAATTACTTCCTTCCTACTATGATAGAAGTCTTCGTCTAATTTGTCAAATATTTTTTTGAGTTCACTGACATGATTGAATGTAATGACACCATCCATATCAAACCATTTACTAAGGTTAGGACAACCCCAATATATTGGTATAGTTTTACTAGCAAAACAATCTATAATCTTCTCTGTAAAATAATTCTTTTGTCTTGAGTTCTCTACTGTAATATGATACATTGCATTCTCAAAGAAATCATTTCTTCTTTGATGGAAGGGTGGTGACTTGTGTGCATATACTTCCATACCATTTACATCTTCTATATCCTCCAACATATCCATGATAAGATTTCTGGTCTTATGTCCTGTAGTCTGCAACTTAGAACTGGTGACAAATGTGATGTGTGGTTTCTTATCTATGTTTAGATCATCAAAATCTAACCATGAAGAACCCCACTCGAACAATCTCGCAGTGGGATACTTCTCCAATATTGATTGTGTAAATGTATAGATTCGATTGAAATTATGTGCATTCCTAAGAGCACCCTCATTTACAGATGGTGCTACTGCATATGGTTCTGCTAAAAATAATATTCTATATGATGCTGCTCTGTCGAATGCTAAGTTATCAATGGATATACTGACATGTTTATCATCAAAGTCTAGTCCACCCTCAGTTGCCCATGGATCCCACCATAGGTGATTGATAGTTGCTTTCATCGTATTTCTTGAAAATGATAATGGAAACCAAAGGTCTCTTGTTCACTGTCAGGTAGCGTGTCTTCCCTAGAAAATTTACTCGCCACCTCGACGGGAGCATACACACATCCCTGTTCCTCGAAGATGTGTCGGTTGTGGCAGCATATGTTCCCGTCCTCATTATATAGTCCTGCATTCATGTGCTTATAGAAGTCTCCTTCGTTTACTTCCCAAGGGACGGTGACTTTACCGGGGACTTCGAGAAGACGCTTGGAGCGTAAGGAAAATCCTCCATTGCCGACACGTTGGTTTCTTCCCCACGGATCGAGGTAGGCATTTGGATCATCTCTCCACGGGGCACCAATGTAATCATACGAAAGAAATTGAGGATCCCAAAGATGAGGACGAATAACGTAGCCGTCCGGATGTATGAGAAGGCAGTGCGAGGTCCTGACGTGATTAGTAAGATTGTAAATACAATAAAAATTAAAGTCATTGATTGATTGAATTGGATATACTTCCTCATAGTCCACGTTAGGATTCAAACCTTTCGGTCTTCCTTTAC
>Ga0099800_1213_pt1 | contig 15113 bp, 18 predicted proteins | sample Uncmet6_SortRC_1_FD_89868 | JGI IMG/M metagenome (GOLD analysis project Ga0099800, IMG submission 89868) | Marine eukaryotic communities from CALCOFI LINE 67, Pacific Ocean - CN11_C50_N6_SortRC_1 | ecosystem: Environmental > Aquatic > Marine > Oceanic | place: Pacific Ocean: Monterey Bay... | reverse complement strand
ACGCGCGTGCTCTCCAATGAGCAAAGGATTCGAGTCGGCCTCTCTTGAGGAAAGGGCAGGCCCAGGGGTCACACTCCACGAAGGGACAGGAATAGAACTTGAAGGCCTAGAAGAAACTACATCGATGTCCATGCCTGCATCATCAGAAAGAACACCTTCGTTCGACATATTATCAAGCTCGTCACTATTTGTAAGAGGTGCAAAAGGAGGGCACGTGGTGTTGGTACTTGAGGCCATAAAGCTTTTGTCAATACAACAGTCATCCCACGCTACAGCTTTCACGCCAACGACTTCTTCAGTGTCTGTGGTGATTTCGAATGGCAAATCTTGTTCTTCCATTGTCGTCGTGGCTACAAATTTAAGCTCCAATTCTTATTGGATCGAGAAGCCTGTGAAAAATTAAAATTATAATATTCAAAATGATCAAATTTACATATATGATATGTGATGTATGCAAAGTTCATATTAAAAAATTACAAATAAAATGCTCATTTTATCGATCTGTCTTCTATCACTTCAAAAAATATAATATTGATTACTTTAATTATTTTACATTGAATTTTAACGAGATTCGAAAATATTGTATTAAAAAGAAATTTCTTAAATGCCACAAATGATTTTATTTTCAATATGAATTTGAATTTAAATATTTTTATCATAGAATATATTTTGTAAGTATTACTAAATTCTATAACACCCATTCGCCCAACCTCAGTTTTACAATTTTGCAAATTTTATAACCACCCGCAAAAAACAAAGTTGTAAGACAATGTGTGACGCTCATTTCCCACTCCTAGTCTCAATAAATATGCTCTTGAGCTGCGCAACTCCTTATAATTCGATTAAATCGCTCTTACCACCTGTTTTATTACTCTTCATCCCTCGGCGGGAAGCTTCCAGAATGGCCTTCAATCTTTGTCTTCCCTATTTTCTCCTCGTACCTCCACACATTTAACCCTCACCCCTCACCCCTCACCCTTCATCCCACCCCTCCACTTCGCTGCCCTTACAGATGTCTAAAGTTGGAGGAAAGTCAGGAGGAAAGGGAGGAGCGAAGAAGACAAAGTCTAAGGGAAATGGTTCTGATCAGAGAGTCACCACCCGCAAGCTTACCACCTCTCAGGAAATTCTCTTTAAGCTTCGTGGCGTCCTCTTTGAGGCTACCGGCAAGGACAGGACTGACTTTGGGATCCCTGATGTTCTCATGTGCAAGAAGTTTGGAGAGACCTCAATCAGACTCACGCTTTCTGGGGCTGTGCCCCGCGACGACAAAATTCCTATTTTTGCCATGATCAAGAACTCCATGGAGGAGCAGTATGAGGATTCCGGATTCGGTTGGGACGACGCCGACAAGAAGAAGGAGCTTGGAGAAAAGGTGAGAGTGAAGACAATACATACAACAGGATGAAGGCCAAAAGGTGTCTTAACTTTTCTTCTCACTCGACTCTTTCCGCACTCATAGGGCGGTCGTTTCTTGATTGCACGCGATGAGAAGGACGGCAAGGTCCTTGGCTTTGTCTCCTTCAGGTTCACCAGGGCCGGCGAGGCCGTCTACCAGCCCATTGGACCGGCGTGCGTGCACATGTTGGACTTTGTCGTGTCCCAGCGCTTCCGAAAGAACGGCCTTGGGAAGTATATGATGGCCATTACCATGATGATTGCCAAGAAGGCCGACCTCCCGTGCGTTACGATTCCGGTATTTTCAGAGGAGTGGAAAGCCTTCCTTGACAAGACTGTCAAGGGGGAAGAGTGGACGCAGGCCCACGACGACGAGCTCGGTGGCGGGGGAAGTGTGAGGGTCGAGGTGAGAATTGGCGAAGCGATGACCGCGTAACTTGTAGTTTGCGTCCTAATATCTAACCAACCTCCGTCATCGCTTTTCACACAGATGGCATCTGATGACTACGGCTTTGACCTTTACGTCAAGATGATTGGAAGGCCCAACTTAACCGCCCCCGCCCCTACCGCCGCCCCGAAGGCCGTCGCCGCCCCTACCCCCCCTGCCCCTCCCGTCACTCCCGCGAAGAAGATTGAGGTCGTTACCTCTGATTCCCCCACTGGCGTCGTCGATGTCCCCCCTGCTGCCCCCACTGAGAACAAGCTCGGTACTTTCGACATGTCTTCCTTCTCCAACTCTCTCGACGAGGCTCAGGCCCAGGCTGACATTGAGGTTTCGACCGATGCTGCTGACTCCGAGGAGGACCAGGTTCTCGAGTCCCTTATCGTTGAGTTTGAGAAGAGGAACGGAAGGGAACCCACTGAGGAGGAAATGGAGATGTGGCGCACAACCCTCAGGGAAGCTGCCGAGGAGGCCATGCAGGGCGCTACGCCCAAGCTCGCCAATGTGGAGACCCCCGAGATCGCCGCTGAATAGACGCACAAGACACAAGAGTTTAGTTAACGATCGTTTTACAAAAAAAGGAATTTTCGCTCATTCTGCCCTGCTGCCTATATTATGCACTCCCGTAAATCCTTTCGATCAAGGCCTTGACCGTCGCGTAGCTGCCATCAGTTTGACTCCCCTCCATGGCCAAGAACTGCTTCCAAACCTCCCCCCATCTATGACTCGCGAAATCCTTGTAGTCCTTGGATTGCTCGGAGGGAAAATTCTCCCCTAAGTCGTCAAATATGTCGGCCCCTTCGATAAGGAAAAGCCCCTCCTTCTTCCTAAACACGAGCGAATTGTCACTCCTGACCATGTGCATGTAAGCGAGCCCGAGGTTCTTGTACAGCCCAAAGTCCTTGTCGTTGTTGAAAACGTCGTACTTGACGATCATTTCATATATTGCTGTGATCTCAACCAGGGCGTCGAGCTTCTCTTGCGGCTCCATCTGCTCCCCGACTTCACCCACCACCATGTCGAGGTAGTAGCTATTGCAATCCGCAAGGTGGTCGAACAGCTCCCTGTGTACCGTCCACTCCCAAGTTTCCATGCCCCACTTGTCGAGGTTGGGAATAGTCTCGAACGTCTTGCCGATGTTACTAAGAATCATCCTATTTTGCTCGCTCCACAGCCTGACGTTTTCTAGACCACTCCCCTGCCCCTTTTTCACCCACCTCGTCGTCATTCCCCAAGGGATGTCATCGAACTTTGCTTTGTGCTGCGATGGGCGAGTTGGCGATCGAGGGGGGTAAGCATCGATAGATCTTATATTCCCAACCCTTGGAGAAGCGAGCGAGTCGTATTCCGGTGATTCATCATGCGAGCTACGACATCCATACCACTATCGCAACTCTTTCCACGGCTTGTCTCGCTCACTGCGCGTCGCTCCTCTTGCCGCTCCGCCTCCCTCACCTCCTCCTCTTGGAAGTTCAATTTCCCCCCCAGGTACACTCCTCCGGGGAACTTATCAATGTTGGCTTCCAAGAGTTCCTCGAACGTGAACCCGTTGAAAGCCGTGTGCCCCACGCTGCCCTTCTTGGCGTAGTGCGTACCAGGGAACTCCACAAATCCATCATAGACCAGCTTCTTGCTCTCCCACCAAAGGAATCTCATCATGGAGAGGTTCATTGTGACCACATCGGGCCTCAGCCCTTCGCACTCCATCAAGTAACGCACCGAGGTCCACTGCTGGTCGTAGTTGATTATCAGTAAGCTGTTAGGAGGCAAATTTTCCACTATTGACTTAGCGTAGTAGTCGAAGTAGTAATTGTCCGACTGGTCCACTCTCGCGTAGGTCTTCTGAAAAGCGAACGCCAGCGAACCGAAAAGGACGGCGACGAAGACAGCAAGGTTGATACGCTTCGTCTTTGGCAGAACCGAGGCGCAAACGTATGAATACGATTTCCCCAGTCCAACTCCGGCGAACATGAAGGCGAAGATGTTGGGCTGCATCCAAAATCGCTGATGCACTCCGAAAAGCAGCTTGTTGTGGAGGGGAAGGTTAGCAAGGGAGTGGAAAACGAAGAGATAGAAGAACCAACAGGAGAGGAGTATCGCCAGGACGTGGTCAGCGGTGGCACTGATGGCGTCGGCAGGTTGGGAGGAACCGCGCTTGGACTTGCTCGTGGTGTTTTTGGTGAGCAGGCGCAAGCCGACCCCAACCATCGTAACCACGACCCCGCCGAACATCAGCGCACCGCCCTGGTCGGTGGCAAAGTCATAGAAGTAAGCCCCGATCCTGAGGGGGGAAGAAGCAGGGGACGAAAAAAAGAGGGGGTCAGCAATGCGACCAATCATACTCCAAGTCATTCGACGACTCTCTTTGCTCACCACCCTCCGCTCACCTCTCGTCCAAACCCTCGGCAGTGCTTGCATCCCCACTGTAAAGTTGCAAACTTCCGTAGTCGGCCCTCCTGAAATGTCTGACGAGGCCAGTAAGCGTCGTCACGTCCCCCCAACTCCCCCTATGGGGGTACAAGACTGCGAAGACGGGCATTGTGGCGTAGGACGAGAACCCAACCAAAAAACAGCTCGCGCATTTTCCCAATTTTCCCGTGTTCTTGAGCAAATCACCGGCGTAGATCATGTAAAGGATAGCGGGAACTTCCAGGAGGATGCAAGTGTGCTGGTTCGTCAGCCCCACGCCGCATAGCCACGCGCCGAGGTACATCCATCGATCCGCTCTCACAGCAGCGTACATTGACAGGCAAAGGGTGATCAAAGCCACGAGCACATTGTTGAGGGCAAAAACCTCGGCTGTAACATGGTACTGCCAGGCCAGAGGGCTGAAAGCCGAACCCAGCCCGCATGCCAACCCAATGGCTGCTTTTGCATTAGTCTCGAGCTTGGGCATGAGGAGCATTGTGATGAAGGTGACTAATCCAGCCTGAACGGACCCGCAGATTGCGGAGAAGCAGTTCATTATAAAAGCTGGTCTTCCATATCCGCCAAATGCCTCCTTAAGAGCATATGTAATGATGGTGAAAAGGGGATACCCGGGAGGGTGCGCTGTCCCAAGCTGGCAACCTTCAGCAACGAGTTCACCTTCGAAGGGAGAGGGTAGGATGGCGGCGGGGGTTGGAAATGAGGGATAAAAACGAATGTGGAAACGCGTCACTCTCTTCCCAGCCTCTGCCTCACCTGCATCTCCGCCCGCTATTGTTGGACAGATTGATTTTATATAAACAGAGAATGATACCACCACAACAATCAATGCGGGTTGGAGGGAGGGGAGAGGGTACGGCGCATCGGTGACGTCTGATGGCGGAGAGGTTGGCTGTTTTTTCTTCTTGGCCATTTGCTCTTAAAAAATATGGTTTGTGAAAAAGGTCGGATCCGAAATGAGAGAAATATTGCCGGCGATTTCAAGCAAAACGATCTTGACTTGACTATGTTGCTTTATTATAATCCCGCCGCCTCATCCAATCCCAGCGCGAGGTTCATGTTTTGAACCGCCGCTCCTGATGCCCCCTTTCCGAGGTTGTCCAGCCTCGCGCATAGCACGGCTTGGCCGGCATCGTCGTTGGCGTAGACGAAGAGCTCCATCTTATTAGTGTTCGCGAGGGATTCGGGCCTGAGGAACGCCCCCCTTTCTAGGTCATCAGAGTTACCCATTTCTTTCACGGAGATGAACTGGAGGGGGAAGGGGGTTGGAAGGGAAGAGCGAGGAGGGAAGCGACGAGAGAAAGGGGTAAACTAATACATCATGACATTTCTTACGTCGCACCCAATACATCAAGATATTTCGTACGTCGCACCCTAAAGCTTCCGCAGCTCGCTACGCTCGCAGGCTCACCTTGCTTCCTGCGTAGTGCTCCGTCAAGGCCTTGTGAAAGTCCTTCCCCCCGACGCCCGACTTGAGCCACTCGTAGTGGAGGGGGATACTGACGACCATACCCTGGGGAAAGGATCCCACCTGGGGCTGAAAAATCGGAGCCTTCTTCAAACCAGAGTAGAGGGTCATCTCAGGAATGTGCTTGTGGGCGAGGTTAAAACCGTACGCACCCCAAGGCTCGCTGTGACGTGCGAAGCGACGAGCCAAAGAGGTTAGCTTTGTCACAAAGTATTAGATTCGTCATGTCCTCTCATTTCTTGTACTCTCTCACCTGTCGCCACTCTCGTAGATCTCCATGAGCTGCTTGCCTCCCCCGGAGTAACCGGAGATCGCGTTGAGAGTGAGGGGAGTGGAAGGAGGGACGATTCCTGCGTCTACGAGTGGCCTAGTTAGGCCCAGGAAACCCGTGGGGTAGCAGCCGGGGTTCGAAATCCTCCTGCTCTTAGAGATGAGACCCTGAGGAGGTAGTAGAGGAGGAGCGAAGCGACGGCCGAAGGAGTTAACTATAGGAGGAGCGACTCGCCTCTCTCGTTGTTTTGCTTCGCTCGAGGAAGCGACGCCTTACCTTCTGCTCCTTGCAAAGCTCAGGGAACCCATATGTGAAGGTCGGGTCAACCCTGAAGGCGGTGGAAGCGTCAATAAGAACAGTACTATCATTACCGGACTCGTTCAGCCAGTCGTTGGCTTGTATTGATGCGTCATCGGGAAGGCAAAGGACTACGGCGTCGGCCTTCTCCATGAACTGAGGGGAGCGGCAGGGTTGGGGTAAGGGGGTGGAATGGGTGGGGTTGATGCGGTATAATGCAACTTGCGGGCGGAAAGTAGCACGGAAACACATTAAACCCCCCCCCCTCTCCGCTAAATCACTCACTTCCTTCCTCGCACTCTCATCCTTCCTGAGCTCGTCAGGGATGGAAATAATGTTCACATCTTTCCTGCCAGACAAGCGATCCCGAACCTGGAGACCGGTTGTACCAGCAGATCCATCTATATAGACATTGAACGCACAAGTTATTGCCAATTGGACGACGATTAGGTATAGAACTAGCTGCATAACGAGGAACTGCACCTGCAAGACGGGTGAAATAAGAGGGAAGGAAGGTGAGAAGGGGAAAGGAGGGGGAGGAAGCGACACTATAGGAGAACATAATCCACTTCTGACAACATTACGGCGGTAAGAATGACGAATTGATTACCTTCCCAAAGTATCTTTTTGTCTTTTTGCATGATCTGCTAAATCTTGAGAATTGATGACAGGAACTCGCCACGCCATTTCTGCACTCCTCCTGTGCTCTACATTGCTCACAACTACAGCTTTCTTCACATTTCAATCTTCATCGTTCCATAAACATGGTCTTTTGCCATCAAAGTCGATAAGATTGAAACTTCTACCTGGGTATCCACCTCCTTCATTCACCTCCCTCGTACTTGCTGCTGCAATTGAGGAGACAACACCCGTGAGAGTAGGAGTAATCGGGTGCGGCCGCATCGGAATGGTTCATCTTGGTGCTTGCTCAAAGGTCCCTGGCGTCAAGGTGATGGCAGTGTCTAATCCCACGATTTCCAAGGCCGAGAAAGCTGCCAAGGAGTTCAACGTTCCCAAATTCACGTCATCTGCGGACGAGATCATCACCGACCCCGACATCGATGCCGTTTGGATCTGCTCGCCTTCCAACAAGCACGCTGAACAGATCAAGCTCGCTGCAGCCAACGGCAAGCATGTCTTCTGTGAGAAGCCCATCGCCACCAGCCTCCCAGAAACAGTCGAGGCCATCAACGCGTGCAACATTGCAGGGGTCAAGCTCATGATTGGGCTGCAGCGCCGCTTTGACCCCAACTTTCTTCGCGTGAAGAAGGCCATTGACAATAGCGAGGTCGGAGAGGCCATAGTCGTAAAGGTCTGCAGCCGTGACCCTGCCCCCCCCCCCATCGAGTACGTCAAGGGCGGGGGGGGCATCTTCTGCGACATGGCGGTTCACGACCTCGATATGACTAGGTTCCTCATTGGACAGGACCCCATCGAGATCCTTGCCGTTGGCTCAACCCACATCGACAAGAACATCCTGGCTCTTGACGAACCCTCAGAGAGGTACGACACGGCGTGCGCCATCGTTCGTTTCCCAAACGGGAAGCAGGGAATCATTGACGTGTGCAGACAAAGCTCATATGGTTACGATCAGCGCGCGGAAGGTGAGAGCAGATCGGGAGGCATACGTTAAGGCTGGTGGAGGAGTCAAGAAGACAGGAGGGTGCATGTGTTTGTGAAGTGTATGTCGCGAGCAAGTTTTAAACGTATGCAGCGATTGCAGCGATTGCAGCGATTGCAGCGATTGCAGCGATTGCAGCGATTGCAGCGATTGCAGCGATTGCAGCCATGTATTTTGACACGCATGATAAGCTCGCAATACACTCACTGAACACACACCCTCCCCTACTCTTGCTGTCAACCCTTGTGCCTTCGCAGTTTTAGGTACCAAGGGCATGATACTCACAGAAAACATGTACCCCAGTACGGCTAAGATCTTCAAGACCGACTTCACCGGCAACGCAGATATGCCCTATGACTTTTTTCTCGAGCGCTACAATGAGGCGTACGTAAGGGAGACAATCGCATTTTGCGAGTGTCTCGTGAACAATGGGGATGTTCCGTGCACAGGTCAGGACGGCCTAATCGCGCTCGTGATGAGTATCGCTGCCGGCATGTCTGCTGAGGAGAATCGCTGGGTCAAGTTTTCGGAGGTCATTGAAAAGGTGTTCTGCGACGAGGCGGGCAATTCCTGCATGACACTGGGGTTCTCGGACGCCATTCCAGAAGGGTTTAAGCCCACTGAGAAAATTGAGGATCTCATCAAGGAGAGCGGGCCCAAAGAGTCAAAGTTTGGAAGGCTCTGGAAGAATCTCGTCGCAGCTAATTGAACAATGTCAAGAAGTGCCGGAAGTCGGGGTGGGGAGGATAGGGAAGTAGGCGAGGCAGGGGAAAGTAGACGAGACTGGATAACGTAATATTCTTCTCGTTTGTGGGCAATTTTGTCGTTTTCAACATTGATCAAGAAGGAAGAAGGGAGAAGAAGCAAAAGTTTATTCAAGGGAATCCAGTAACCCAATACAACCTCCCCTCTACCTCCCCTTCGACTCACCACCCCCTTCCCCGACCATGAATGAGGAATTGGTAAGAGAACAGCTCACAATACTCGTTGCTTCTTTGGATAAACTTAAAGGCCAAGTCAATCGATACAGGCATGAGCGAAATATAGCGCGAGAAAAGCTCATAAACCAGAACGTTGAGTCAAGAGCCGAGCAATATCGCTCGGAGATGGTCGAGGCGAAAGAAATGCTGAAGAAACGGGAAATAGAAAACGAATCACTAAAAAATGAACTAACCCTTTCGAGGGAGAGGGAGAAGGACCTACTTTTAAAAGTGGACGAGTCCCAGGCGGGCATAATAAACCTTCACAAAGAGCTGAAGAGGTTACTGAAAATTGAAAGGATACATGACATAGAACAGCGGTCGTTGAGTCCCACAAGACACCTCAACCCCCAATCTGCATCTCTTGAACTCAAGGTTTTGAGCATGCTACAGAGTACGCGCAAGAGGATGACAGAATTCAAGGATTCATCATCGGCGCGTGGGGAAGAAGTTGGTGAACAGATGAAAGACTTGCGCTCCTCTCTCTCCCCCTCCCCGACGAGGAAGTCATTCACGATTGGTGAGTGAGAGAGAATGGAGAAGGAAGGAAGGGAAGCAGGAAGAATGGGCACCTTTGCCACCACCCCAAAGTCATTCTCATCCAACCCAATACCGCTCATCACAGAGAGTCTGGCTTCGTCGAACCCGGAAGACTTAGTGGAGAAGGATGAGGTTGGGGAGCTGGAAGGGTCAGTGGAGCGAGAAATAAATCGGTCCATTCTCGGCATCGACGAGACGCTCAACGCTCCAGAGGGAGAAAGCGAAGAGAGTTGTAACTTCGTTCTTTCGTCCATAGGAAGCTTGATGAGCGAGAAGAGGTTGATGAGCGCAAGTATGGGAAGCTTGGTTGGGGGGGAGGGAATAGGAAGCTTGATGAGCGAGAAGAAGAGGATGAACTCGAGCACGGGAAATATATTGGAGAGGAGGCAATTAGATGCAAGCATATTGGTGTTTGATGACCACGACGATGACAATGACATGGAGGGAGAAGCATCGTCGGATATTGAATTAATTATACGTTAACAAGAAGAAACCAATTAGACGCCCTTCTGGATTGCCAGCTTTACACGGGCATTGCTGCTCACGACGACTAGATGCTCTTCGGGTCATCAACAAGCGACGACAAAGAGTCGATAGACGCCCCCCCCCGCCGCTAGTCAAATAGATGTTTCGCAATTTCCCCCTGTCTGCACCGTTATGGCCACCACCTTCGAGACATTTGGAGCCTTCTAGCTACTTCGTAATCCGAAAAAAAAAGGAGAAAGAGTCATTACGGACTTTGCCATAAAACAAAACTTTTCTGTCAAAATCACCCAAAAACCCCGCTCCTAACTGCCCAGAGGACAACAAAAATGCAGTTCCCACTCAGCGCTGAGGAAGTTGACGCGCTTGCGGCGTCTTCCGCCGCGCTGTTTGAATCTATACCACGTCCTCCTCCTAACAACACTGACTACGCTAGCCCAGAGGAGAAGAAGGATGAGGACATGGTCTCGTGGCTCTCCTCCATGGCTCGTGACCTGAATAATAAGACTATCCTGACTCGCCAGCCGATACCATCGTCTCCAGCGGTTTACTTCTGGACTCATCGCCCTACTAATAGTGACGTTGTGTCTATAATCAACACTCCTGCTGCAATTGACTCCGTCACCCTCGAGCCCGTGTCTGGGAGGTTGGACCCTGTGACTTTGAGGACAGAAAGGGCCCAGTTGTTGGCCGCCGACAACACTGTGTGTGGAAGGGGTATCGGAGGCGTTAAGGGCTTTAAGGTATCGGCTTACGAGTCTCCGCTTGAGACTCATGCCATGCTTGCGAGGGACGAGGTGAGAGGGCAAAAGGCAAAGCAGCATGTGCATGCTACCTCAACCTAACACGTTCCTTCCCCCCCGTCGCTTCGCTCCTCGACGCAGCATGAGAGGATGAATAAAGCCCTCCACGACGAGAGGAACGAGTTCTTCCGGACAAAGCAAAGAAACAAGGCCGAAAGGGAGGCCCTCGAGATTGAAGCGGCTATACAGATCCAGCGGGTTGCTAGGACGTTCCTGGTCAAAAGTGCCCTCACGGGTTGGCTAAAGAGGAAGCTGCGGGTGAGGAACAACCTCAGTCACCAGCTTAGGTCCCAGTTGGCCTCTGATCCTAAGACAAAGAACTTCATCCTCACCAAGAAGCAGTACCGCGACGCCACAAATTTGTCCAACTACAACGCTTCCAATAGGATCATTTGCATGTGGAGGAAGTTCGCCGCCATTCGCAGGGTCAATGCCATCAGGGAGGCTGTATACAACAAGCTCCTTTCCGACTCCGCTGCAAAGATCCAGTCGATCCAGAGGAGGAAGATCGGGCAAAAGGCCGTCAAGATGGAGAGGGAGAGGATAACTAACGAGCGTAACCAGGCCGGTGCCGGCTTACTGCAGAGACACTACAGGGGGCACCAGGCTCGCAAGGCTGTAGGTGAAAAACGTCAGCAGCGCTACGACGACGCCGTCGACGTCCTTCAGCGAGGCGGGCGCGTCTTCATTGCGCGTAAGAAGGTTGATGGGGAGCGCACGAAGCAGAAGGAGGGCATGAAGAACGCAGCTGCTAAGACCGTGACGAAATTCTTCAGGCTTGTGGCGGGGATCTCCCGGGGGAAGCGCATCAGGCAGATAACGATCAAATTCATGATGGAGGTCAACTGCGTGAAGCTGCAGTGCTTTGTGAGGCAGAGGCTTGCGCACCGTGCCGTTCGCCAGTCCCTTTACATGAAGAAGTTCGCCGCCCGGCTTTGTGCCATCATCAACATCCAGCGAATTGGTCGCGGATACCTTGCCAAGGGAAAATTTGCCAAGCGCGAGGAGGAGGTGAGAATGAACAAGAGGGCCACAGCGACGGCATAAACACACAGTACAACCTTTTGCGACCCGCTTCGTTCGTTCGCCGCTTCTCTTGTCACACAACCCTAATCAACTTATTTACCCCCACTCCCCCCGCCTCTCTCTCGTCGCAGTCTCTTGAAGTTTCTGAAATCTTTGCGAAGGTTAGAAACAATGACTCAGACGGGGTGGAACACTTTATTACCTACTCGAACGACGACAATGCTGTCAAATGCATGCCAAACGACATCGACCACAACGGTGACACTGTCTTGGCAATAGCTGCCGGTAGGGGGCTCCTCCAGGTCATAAGGAAGTGCCTCCTCTGGGGAACCGACCCCAACATCAAGAACAAGAATGGTCTCACTGCCATGGACATTGCCGTTCGGCGGTATCAGCCTGTCGCCGCCGAGTACCTCCTGTCCAAAGTGTCAGTCAAGTTCAACACTGAGGGCCTGACGCTCCTGCACGAAGCGGCCACTTCGGGCATGGGAAGGTTCGCCCTCTCCCTCTTAGAAAACGGAGTGAACGCCAACTGCCACCACCCCATTTCCGGTCGCACACCTCTCCACGCTGCTGCGGCTGCGGCCTTGAGGGAGGGCAAGCTCTTCTTCGACAACATGACGGAGCAGGACTCAGACTTTGACGAGGAGGAACAGGAAACCTTTGCGACCAAACACTCCGTGGTTATCGAGCATCTCCTTGCCAATGGTGGCGATGTCATGCTGGTTGACAACGACGGATACACCCCTCTGCACTATGCCGCCGAGGTGGGAAATATTGCTTGTATCACCAACATCCTCAAGTCCCCCAAGGGCAAGGAGTGCTTGGCTGTGAAGGACGCCCACGGTAGGACCCCCTGGGTCATTGCAACCATGCAGAGCCACACAAACAGCGCGAACTTGCTCTGGCAGCATGCGATCGACATGGACAATGAGGTCGAACAGATTCACCCCGATGATGCCACCTTGTTTGCTATTGGCTTGACTACCCCGGACACCACCACCCCTTCCACGTACAGGAAGAAGCTCCAGGCTATCGAGAAATTCGATGCCGTTGCCAGAGCCGAGAAAATTACCAGACTCGTTACCTGGGCCAAGATCCCCGTCGACTCTGTATGCCCCCTCCACGAGACAACTGCCGTGATGCATTCCGCCAGGAACGGGAACTTCGAGGCCTTCTCGACCTGTCTCAAGATGGGCGCTGGCCTAGCTAGGCAGGATGACTACGGTAGGAGCGCGGTGCACTTTGTGTGCGGCACGCATGACCTCGAGGCATCGTGCAAGATGCTCGACCTCTGCATGTCCCCTAACGAGAACGTTGCGGCCGACGACCAGAACATGGCGCACGCCCTTTCGGAGAAGGACCACGACGGAAGGGTCGCCATCCATTATGCTGCTTACCGATCCAACATTGAAGTCATCAACAAGCTCCAAGGGGCCAACAACCCCAAGTGCAACATCCACTCCAAGGACAACAACGGAGACACTCCATTGCACTATGTGTGCGCGCTCGAGGAGGAGTCATATGGAGGCATGCTTGAAAGTCTCGGTTTCAATTCGTCAATGGATTCCTTCGTTATCCCTCCCAACAACTCGACTAATACCGCCACCATCCGCCAGCTTCGGAAGCTAGGGGCGAACCCGGAGACGGAGAATAACGCCGGCAAGAGCGCTTTGATGGTCGCGTGCGAGTACGGAAACTTGAATGCCGTCAAGTGTCTGTTGGGGGACTCCAAGGATTTCAAGGACGTTGCCAGGAGTCTCATCTTCATGGCCTGCACCGCCGTGAAGCATAACAAGATGGACTGCCTGAAGGAGGTCGTCTCGCACGAGGTATTTTCAGCTGCTCACTCACATTCAACCGGACCTGAAGGGATCAGCCTCCTCGGGGTCGCTATCAAATACCAGAGGACCGCGATGGTGACATTTTTACTCGATGAGCTCCAGGTCAACCCGACCAAGCAGTGCTGGGACGGCGGCGGAAACGGGCTGCACGCCGTCGCGAGGTGGGGTAATAAGGCTGTCGCCGAGTCAGTGATGAAGCACCCAAAAATTGTCCCTACTCTCTTTGAGAGGAAGAACGGGGACGGTCACACCCCGCTCATGCTTGCCGTGTCGAACAGGAACTTCCCAGTTTGTATAAAGCTCGTTCAGAAGGGCGCCGTGACTACGCAAGTCGTGAAGAACTGGTGCGCGAGCTTCCTGCTCAGCGCGTGCATGAGCCAGCAGGCGTTCGGGAAGGCCACCATGCCCACATCGATGATGTGGAAGGGGAGGAAGTTCTTCGTTTACGGGATGCTTGGAGACACTAGTAATTTGGACAAGATTGCGGCTCCGACTGTCAGGGTCACCACGGCAAAGGGAAAGAAGAGGGGGGGGGGGGAGGGAGCAAGCCGGGGAGCCGCGGAGGGGGGAGTCGAGGCAGGCAGAAATGAAGTGTGAACGTGTTTGTTTATAACAAAACCTAAATAATGTCATCCCTAGCGCTGCTTTTTTACAAGGACATGAGTAGTGCCCGGAGCTTGCTCTCGTCGTCCTCGGGCTCTGGGGGAGTTGCAGGGGGAGTTGCAGGGGAAGCTTGGCCGTCGAGCCTGTCCTTGCCTTCCTTCTTGCCCTTCATGATCTCAACGCCCTCGTCAACGAGGACCTCGCTGAGCTTGATCCCGCCAAAGTTGGACAAATCTTCAACGACGGCGCTCGCTCCCTCACCGTAGAAGTCCTCCTGGACAGTCGAGTCCGTGTAAGTTATGACGCAGTCGCAGCCTGCGGCCTTGGCGGCCTTACAACCTATGAGAGAGTCCTCCACCACGACGCACTTTGAGGGTTGGAGATTAAGCTTCTCGCACGCCGTGGTGTAAATGAGGGGGTTGGGCTTCTTCTCGGCGACGTCGTCTCCCGCGAGGAAGACGTCGAGCTTATCGACTCTGCCCTGACCGAGCGCACAGTCGAGGACGGTCTCGACGGCGGACTTTGTTGACGCTGAACATATTCCGACTGCAACGTCTGGGTTGTTTAGGGCCTCGTCCATAAGACTCAAGAGACCCGGTCTAGCGACCGCTTCAGTCCTGCGAACGAGGCGATGAGCGTAGCGGGGGGCGGTAATGAGCGTAAAGCGTGAAAGGGTTGGTTGGGCTTGGGAGTACCTCACCGCACAAGTTCCTGGTAAATAATGGTCTTCTCGTCCTGGAGTTTGTCGAGCAGTGCCTGCTTCTCGTCGTCGGTTGTTGGAGGGGTGTCGCGGCCGTTCGAGTTCGGCCAAACGCCGTTGGACGTCTCGTCGTAATAATACCTCATCTTGTTCTTCCCTCCACCGACCTTGTTCTGGAGCATGTCTGCGATGAAAGTTAATTGCACAACA
>Ga0099800_1211_pt1 | contig 15155 bp, 16 predicted proteins | sample Uncmet6_SortRC_1_FD_89868 | JGI IMG/M metagenome (GOLD analysis project Ga0099800, IMG submission 89868) | Marine eukaryotic communities from CALCOFI LINE 67, Pacific Ocean - CN11_C50_N6_SortRC_1 | ecosystem: Environmental > Aquatic > Marine > Oceanic | place: Pacific Ocean: Monterey Bay... | reverse complement strand
CATTTAATGGTGCTAAAATATTAGGTGCTTTGTCTTCAGACAGTTATGTTTATGTCTTTGCAGTAGAAGGAACAAATACAAAATTATTTAAAGTAGATTTAAGAAACTTAAAAGACCCAACATTAGGTTTTAATTGTTATGTAGATTTAAAAGCTGAAGTTACTGGGACATATTCTAGTGGAACAAATCTTACAACTTTAACTTCACCTTATGGTGCAAAAGCAGGACTTATAGCAATAGATAGAACTAACGGAACAAATTATACTTTAACAAATACTTCAGGTTCAACATACACATTAGTTGGAAACCACACAAGTTTATGGATAGGTGTTCCGTATGAATCTAAATATATTTTAAGTCCACAATATATAAGAGAAGATACTGGTAAAGGATTAGTAGCCGTTACTTCAGGTAGATACCAAATTAGAAACATATCGTTTGATTATGAAAATTCTGGTTTCTTCCAAGTAGAAGTAACACCAGAAAATAGAACAACTAACACAACATTTATGACAGGTTATGTAATTGGTTTTACAGGAGCTCCTAACAATGTAGCGATTGCTACAGGTACACTTAGAGTTCCAATACAAGCTAGAAACACAGCGTTTGAATTACAGATTAAAAGTTCTTCACATTTACCAATGCACATAGCAAGTGCTGAAGTGGAAGGATACTATCATAGACGTTCACGAAGAATGTAATATGGAAAAATATGTAAGACATGCAGAGCTAAAAGATATTCTACAATTAGCTCCTAAGATGAGAAAAGAAGATGTAGAAGAAGTATTTGCCTCAGATAATATGAGTCCACTTGAGTCTTTAGTTGTGCCATTCACAATCAAAGGTGCAAAGATTTATAGTATTATAGGTACAGAACAAGAAGGTGTGATAGGCATGTTTGGTTCAACACCCAGTACACAGGCAGGTTATGGTGTAGCTTGGTTGTTATCAAGTACAGAACTTTTTAATCACACAAGACAATTTTTAAAAGAGTGCCCTTATTGGGTAGCTCAGATGTCGGAAGGTTATACTCATTTATTTAATTTTATAGATAAAAGAAATTGGCAATCTTTAAAATGGTTACAGTTTCTTGGGTTTGAACCTAAAGAAGAAATAACAGAATTTGGTCATACAAAAATACCATTTTTATTAGTAATGAAGGAGATAAAATGTGCGGAGTAAATGAAGCAATGATGGCTATGAAAGTAGTCGGAGCAGTCGCTAGTCATAATGAAAAGAAAACTCAAGCACGACAAAAAGCCGCTTCAGATTACCAAACAATGCGTAATGCTGACCAAGCATATTTAGTTGATTTAGGAAAAATAGAAACTGAAAGAGGAACTGCGGCTAGAGAAAAAGCGGTTTCTGAAATGAAAAATAGTTTTGCAAGAAAAGCCGCTCAAGCTAATGCTCTTAATTTAGGATTTGGAAACTCTGTTAGAGTAGTTCAAAACATAGGAACGGAAGCTGATTTAGAATACAACGACATTATGGCTGATTACATGGGTGACATGATTACTCTTAATAGTCAAAGAAGTGACGCTTACGCAAATTTACAACGAACATATAATAGTATTACACCAACATACGAACCTAGCTTTATGAGTCTTGCATTAGACATAGGTGGTGCAGGTGGAAGTTATATGGGTCAACCAAGAGATGAACGAAGGTTCTTTAAAAATTATGGAAACCAAAAGACAGGATAATGATATATGGCATATAGAAGTAAAATAAGTAGAAATAGATATTATGGCTCTACATTTGCAGGGCGTGTCGCTACTTCAAGAGAAACACCTTTGTCAGATATTGTTGACGCTATTAATAGAAACACTGGTGACTTTGAAAGATTTGCTGAAAATTATGTTGATGGTAAAAAAGACGCCGCTAATAAATATTTAGAAGGATATTATGCTACTGGTGGTACACCTGACAAACTTGCTTCAGAAATTTTAACTGGTAGTCACCCTGAATTAGAAAACATGTATGCTGAAACAGCTATTGATACTCACAATGGTAGGTTTATGGCAAACAAAGCTATTGCTGAAATAGAAAGAATGTCTGATACCTACACACCCTTTGAAGATGGTAAAGAACAAACATGGAATGAATGGGTAGGTAGTCTTAAATATGAAGATGGTTCTTCTGTTATGCCAAGTTTAGAAGGTAAATCTAAAGGTTTCAATACTGGGTTTGCTACACAATTTGGTGAGTTTAGAGCTAATGCTCTTGTTGCAGACGCTACAATGAGAGGTAAACATTGGCAAAATAAAAAAATGGAAGCAGGTATGAATTACATGCACACCGAACTAATGCACATGGATAAAGTAGGCACAGACTACTGGCAACATTTACAAACATTAAATACAGAACTTCCACAAGTTTCAGGATTAACAGGAAAACAATATTATTATACTACCAAAGAATTAAATGATTTAGCTATGAACCATGCTTCTTGGGTTTTATCTAATGCTACAACAGTAGAAGAATTAGATAGAGCTATGTCTATTCTAACGGCTGACAGAGGCACAGGTAAAAATGGTCAAGCATTAGGTTCTTTAATGAATACTAAAAGTGAAGCCGTAGCTACATTAATACAAAATATAAATAATAAAAAAGTAACATTTAAAAATCAATCAAGAGCAGATGTAGAATATAACGATAATCAAGATATTAAAAATATGTGGGTTGATTTTTTAGCAAAAGAAAATCCTACTTTACAAGAAAGAGAAGATTTTAAATCACAATTAAAAAAATATGGCAATCCTAATTTAATGAGCTCTGTTGATACTTTTTATGATAAAAACAGATTTACTAATAATGACCCTGCTCAAATAGATGAGTGGTTTAAACAAGTATTAAATGGCAATTTAGAATCTCCTGCTGAAGTTTTACAGTGGGCAATAGATAATAATATTCCTAGAGACAAACTAGGAACAGCATTAAGCTATTGGACATATCAACAACAAGATAAAAATAAAGGTGCAAATCCTATTTATTATACAGACAGCGTTTACACCAACCAAATGACCAATGTATTATCAGCAGTTAAAGGTTCATTTACTAATAGACAAACTGGTTTAGCAAAAGATGGACAAGAAGAAGCTGTAATGAACGCTGAAAATTATATTATTAAATCTATTGTTGATTTTGAAATGAATTACAAAAAAGACAATGGTGGTAAAATGCCAAGTCCACAAGAAAGATTTGAATTTATGGAGAAATTAGGACAGACAATTTCTACTATGTTTACAGGTCAAACAACTGCGTTCCCAGACTCTTTAAGTACACCTTTTACAGAAATAGAAGAAAACATAGTAAAAGCAGAAGAAGCGGCTCAAGTTAAAACAACAGCTATTAATACTGCTCTTCCTGATGTTATTCAAGATATACAACTGGATACAACAGTAGAAGCATTAACTAAATCTATTCAGGAAAATTTACCTAATATAAATGATTTAGAAGTTAATAATGATTTAATACCACTTAATAATATTAACCAAACAGAATATACAAATAATTTTGTTGTTCCTTATACAGTTGAATTATTAAGAGGAATGATACCTGACAATATTGCAGGGTATTCAATGAATCAAGAATTATATTCTCAAATGTTAAAAGGAATGGAACAAGATACTTTAGATAGTATTGTTAATAATTTAGCAAAATCAACTGGCTTACCTGCACAACAAGTAGTGGGTATTGTTAGAGATTTATTTACAACATATCAAAATGTTACTTATACACCACCATCAACAGGTATTACAACAAATCAAAGTATGGATACTACTAAAGTTGTAAAAGCAATGCCTAGTGGCGGACATGCTAAAAAATCATGGATACAAAAATATGGTGAAACACACAACGCTGACGGCACACCCAAAATTAAATAAGGAGTAATAAATGGCAAGTTTTGAAAAATACGGAATAAGCGATACTTCAGCAGAGCCAGTACAACTTACTGTTAATAATTCTCAAGCAGGAAAAACAGAGTCAGCTTTAGATGAATTACAAACTCAAAGATTTTATAACACAGCAGTTAGTTATTATAATCATAGAGAAGGCACAAACAAATATTCTACTTACACTCATGCTGACATGTTAGAAAAATTTTATGATGATAGGTCGTGGCGTACAAACAATACTGTAGCTATGGGTATGGATATGACTACTGCAATGTCAGAAGATAATGATGAACAATTAAAAAACTTTGCATACATACAATCTACTTATTCAAACCTTCCGTCATTTTGGAATGACCCTAATAGAAATTTTGGTGATTGGTTAATGACGAGTGGTTTTGCTATGGTGGCTGACCCAGTAAACCTTGTAGGTTTTGGTATTGGTGGTCAAGCGGCAAAACAATCTTATAAGTTTGCACTTAAAGAAGCTCTTAAAGGTAAGATAGCTAAAGAAGTTTCTGAAAGAACAGTTTTAGAAGCCAGTAAACAAGCTGAAAAAAAAGCTATGGGACAAGCTATTAAAAAAGGTGCATTGTATGAAGGATTTATTGGAGCAGGTATAACAGGAGCTCAAGACGCTCTTATGCAAAACACAGCTATTTATACTGGCTTACAAGATGATTTTAATTGGAAACAATCAGGATTGCACAGTGCCGCAGGATTTGGATTTGGCACAATGTTTGGTGCAGGATTTACTTATGGTGGATTTAAACTCACTAATAAAATGATGAAAAATAAATCTATTAAACAGTTAGAAGATTTACATAAATATGGCAGAGATGAAATTACAGGTAAAAGATTGTTTGCAGATTTATCAGAAAAGAAACAACAAAAGTTTTATTATAAAAATCTTAAAAAAGAAGATGTAGATAGAATAGAAGCAGAAAGTAAACTTACTGGTAAAGATGTTGCTGAACAAATTAAAAACTTAAGAAAAGTTGAAGGCAGAGGTAAACCACCTAAAGAAATGCTAAACTATGATAATTTAGATGTTAATGGTCATACCAATGCTGTTAAATATATACAGGCTGTAGCTAGAGAAAAGTTTGACGCTAATGATTTTGATAAAATATCTTTAAAAGATATGGAAAAAATGGCTGAAGATTTAGAACTAGATATGAGTCCTAGAGAATTAATGAAATTAGCTAAATCAAAAGCTAAAGAAGATAGAGAATTGTTTGCATTAATTATTGCTCACAGAGATTTACTACTTAAAAACTCAGAAGATAGCGTTAAGTTAGGTAATGAAATGTCTCGTCTTCATACCACTGGTGGAAGTGACGCAGATAAACAAGCTCTTAGAGACGAGTTTATGAAACGAAGAAAAGTTGTTTTAGAAATGATGGAAGTACAAAAACAACTACAATCTAATTATGCAAGAGCTACAGTGTCAGGAAGAATAAAAGCAGACGCTCAAAGAGCTCAAGAATTAAAACTAGCACCTGAAGACCCTAAAATGAAAGACCTTATGGAAGGTGATTTAGATGGTTATATGATGATGGTTGGTAAACTAGATGACAATAACCACACTATCTTAGCTTTGCAAAATTCTAAAAATGTAAACAAATGGGATTTGTTATCTGAATATATTAACAACAACTTGTTGTCTTCACCAGATACACACATTCTAAACATAGTGTCAGGGCTCACACAGACACAATGGAAACCATTTGTTATGTTATTAAGAGCGGCAAATCTATCTCTTAGTGATAGAACAAGAGCCTCAGAAGTAGCTAAAGAAGCATTACAAACTTATATATACCAATATGTCTATACAGGACATGCTCTTAAAAGAGCTCTTAAAAGTTTTTATATGGGCAGACCTTTGTTGGATAGTAACCAGTTAAAATATGATTCAAACATTCGACAAGGACAACTACAAAGATATATAAATGAAATGGGTTCTTTACTTACTGAACCATTAGGATTGGTAGGTAAACCTATACAAAAATTAGTAATTAATCCTTTAGCATATACAACAAGTTTACCTCTTAGAGTATTATCAGCAGGTGATGAATTTTTAAAAACAATGTTGTTTAAAGGTCGTATGGCGGCACAAATTAATGCTCGTATTAACAGAATGAACTTAAATTTATCAAGACAAGAGTATAAAGCTAAGTTTAGAGAATTAGAGTCAGATTATATTCAAGGCAATAGAGGTGAAGCTATTTCTAGTGCAGATATAAAAACAAAATCAAATGTAAAAATTAATGACGCTGATAGATTAGAAATTAATGACCCTCTTCAATATGCAAGAGAAGGTTCATATACACAATCAGCACACTCTAAAAATCCTTTAACAGGTGAAATGGAAGGTGGAATTACTGGTGGTATTTTATCTTGGACTTCAAGACACAGATGGTCAAGAGCTTTAGGATTACACTTTATTAATACACCCTCAAATTTAATTAGATGGAACTTTCAGCACTTACCATTTCTAGGTAGGTTTCAATTTCAAATGCGTCACATGTTAGCTAAAGACCCTAAAACAGGTAAGTATATTAATACTGAAGCGGCGGCAGAAGCTAACGCTAGAATACAAGCAGGTTGGTTAATATGGATAGCCGCAGTTACAGCTAGGTTAGCTGATAAAACTACTGGTGGTGGTGATAGAGATTACAAAGTTAATAAAGAAAAAGAAGCCGCTACAGGTTGGCAACCATATTCTATGAAGTTATCTGATGGTCGGCGTGTGTCTATGAATAGATTAGACCCTATATTTACACCATTTGCGATTGCCGCAGATGTTATAGATATGATTGAAGACTTACAAAAGCATAACGAAGACTTACCTGAAGAAGTAGAAAACTCTATACTTGAAGCAAGTATGGCAGTTATTGCAACTGTAACAAGAAACTTTACTTCTAAATTTTACACTAAAGATATTTTAGAAACTGCAAACTCATTCTTAAGTGATGATTTTATGAAAGCAAGAGCTCCTGATAGAATTTACAGTTCTATTGCGGCACGATTTGTTTATAAAATTGCACCGCTATCTGGTGGCGTTAAATATATAAATAGAAACACACAAGATGAGCAAAAACAATTATTTACTTTTTCAGATAGAATTAGACAGATAGTGCCACTATCAGGGCAAGGTTCAATCATGCCACAAAGAAATATGTGGGGAGAAGCTATTAATAGAAAAAATGGTTGGTTATTTGGGTTAGGTGGTAAAACTGGTTTATGGTCTTCACCTTTTGCTATGACAACTTGGAAAGACAATGCTACAGCAAATTTCTTTGAAGGAAGAGATTTTAACTATAGAGCTCCACCAAAAGTAGATAGAAAGACCGGTATTGATTTAAGAGAAATTAGAGACGATAAAGGACAAACTGCTTACGATTATATGCGTGAAAAAACACAGCATGTTACTTTTGATTATAATGGTAAAGAATTAAAATTAAAAGATTATGTTGAAGCTCTTATTGCAGACCCTAGTAGTGACTTATATTCATTCCCAGATGGAACAGTTTTAGGTAAAGATGAACAACAGAATTTTATATTAAAGTTTGTTCATGTAGCAGAAAAAGAAGCCTATTGGCAAATGTGGGAGCATTTTCCACTTTTAGAAAAAACTTTAAATAAAAGAGGTTTGTTTAAAGCACAAAAATTTGATGAAGCTGACAATGGAGAAGCAACCAGTTTAATAGAGACTTTGCTTAAAAAGAAAAAAGCAGTGGGCAACTAATATAAAGTACCCCTTTTAGAAGAGATATAATCAAAAATAGAGGATAATTAATGGCTAACAGTTTTGTACGTTACACAGGTAATGGTTCGACTACAGCATATTCTATACCATTTAGTTATAGAAGTACGGCTGACCTTACTGCTAAAATAGCAGGTGTAGCTACTACAGCTTTTACTTTAAATGCGGCAGGTACAACTTTGACGTTCAACACCGCTCCTGCTTCAGGTTCAGCTATTGAGATTAGACGTACAACTTCACAAGATTCAAGACTGACAGACTATGCGTCTGGCTCAGTATTAACAGAAACAGATTTAGATACCGATAGTACACAAGCGTTCTTTATGGGACAAGAAGCTATTGATGACGCAGGTGATGTTATTAAAATATCAGCAACTAACTTTCAATGGGACGCACAGAATAAAAGAATTACAAATGTAGCTGACCCTACGTCAGCACAAGATATTGCTACAAAAAACTATCTTGAAAATACATGGTTATCACCAACAGATAAGACTACTCTTAATAATGTTAATAGTAATATATCTGCTATTAATACTGTTAATAGTAACATATCAGCTATTACTACAACCAATTCTAACGCTACAAACATAAATACTGTAGCCACTAACATTGGTTCAGTAAACACTGTAGCAACAGATATAGCTAAAGTTATTGCAGTAGCTAATGATTTAGCTGAAGCAGTATCCGAAGTAGAAACTGTAGCAGACGATTTAAACGAAGCAACTTCAGAGATTGATACAGTTGCAACTAATATAGCTAATGTTAATGCAGTTGGTAATATAAATGCCAATGTAACGACAGTAGCAGGTATAGCCGCTAATGTAACAACAGTAGCAGGAATATCAGCTAATGTTACCAGTGTAGCAAATAACTCTAGTAATATTAATTCAGCCGTTAGTAATGCGTCAAACATTAACTCAGCAGTGTCTAATGCTACTAACATTAACACAGTGGCAGGATTGTCTAGCACACTTACGGCAGTAAATAATAATTCAACGAATATTAATGCAGTTAATGCTAACAGTTCAAATATTAATACTGTAGCAGGAGCAAACTCCAATATTACAGCAGTTGCAGGAGCTATTGCCAATGTAAATACAGTGGCGTCCAATGTAGCAGGAGTAAATAGTTTTGCAGAAAGATATAGAATTTTAAGTTCTGCACCTTCAAGTTCCAATGATGTTGGTGACCTTTATTTCGATACGACAGCTAATGAATTAAAAGTATACAAAACGTCAGGTTGGGCGGCGGCAGGTTCTACAGTAAACGGAACTAGCAACAGATTTGAATATACAGCAACAGCAGGTCAGACAACATTTACTGGTGCAGATAGTAATTCTCAAACACTTGCGTATGACGCAGGGTTTATAGATTGTTATGTAAACGGAATAAAATTAGCAAACTCAGATTTTACAGCAACTTCAGGAAATAGTGTAGTTCTTGCAAGTGCGGCGGCAGTCAATGATATAATTTCAATAGTGGCTTATGGAACATTTCAATTATCTAACATATCAATAAATGATTTAACAAATACACCTGCGGCTTTAGGGTCAGCAGGACAGGCTCTTGTTGTTAATGCGGCGGCAAATGCTTTAGAATATTCAAATGCTTCTTCAGCAGAAGTATATGGTTTTGAAACTTATTTTAGTCCATCTACTTTAGTTAGAACTGTAACATCACAATCAGTAGGTGGTTCTAATAAATATTTTATAGATGGTGTTCAACAAGACACATTAGAATTATTAGAGGGAAACACTTATGTGTTTAATCACCCTTCATCACACCCATTTAGATTTTCTACAGATAGTGGAAACTCAAGTGCTTATAGCACTGGTGTGACTGTAAACTCAGCAACACAAGTTACTATCGTAGTGGCTAGTGGAGCTCCAACACTTTATTATTATTGTAGTTCTCATTCAAACATGGGTGGACAGGCAAATGTGTCACCACCTGCGGATAATGCGTTAAAAGTAACTACAACTAATCAAGGACAAGATAACATATCAGCAAGTGATTACGCCAACTTTGATGATGTGCTTTTTGCGGCTAGTGGTTTCACATGGTCGTTAAGTAATGGCGGACTAATAGCTACAATATAACAAGGAGATAAATAATATGGCTACAGTAAATATAGGCAATATAAAGCTCAACTGGAAGGGAGCTTATAATGCAGGTACAGCCTATGTAATAGATGACGTTGTTTCGTACAATGGTTCGTCTTACGTTTGCATAGCGGCTACAACAGGAAACCTTCCAACTGTTACAGCTAAATGGAATCAAATGTCGGCGGCAGGTACTAATGGTACAGACTTAACAACAACACTAACAGCACAAGGCGATATAGTTTATCGTAATGCAAGTGGTCTTGTAAAATTAGGTGCAGGAACTTCAGGACAATTACTTCAAACTGGTGGCTCTGGTGCAAATCCTAGTTGGACAAATGCACCTAGTGGTAAAGTAAAACAATTAATTACTAATGAAAGTTCAACTGACTACACACAAGACAGTTCTGGTCAAGTTCATTGTGCAAATTATGATATGACTATTACACCTCAAAGTACGAGTTCTAAAATTATCGTAGTTCAAAACTTTAATATGTTTTATAGTGACGCTAATGGAAATTCCTACCATGAAAGTCAAGGGTATTCTCGAACATACAGAGAAATAAGTGGTGGTGCAACAACTATGCTATTTGATGACCAACATGGATTACATGAAGGTTACGTTAGTGGAAATAGCAATACTCAAAATAATTATCACCCATCTATTCATGTAATAGCTGACAGCCCTAATACAACTGCGGCTGTCACGTATCAATTATATGCCAGAACAACTGATAATAACTATAGAGCTAGAATAAGACATTTTTCTGGTTACTTAATGGAGGTCTTATAATGAATAAACAAGAATATTTAGATAGAAACATTGCAAATGTTAGAAACATAAGTGAAATTGAATTTTTTGGTTATGGGATTAGCATAGCTTTAATTAACAATGGTCACTTTGGAACTTCAGTATCATCTGCTTATGATAAAGATGATGTACTAGATGAAACTTTTTATAACAACAATGTTACTATACTAGAAAATAAACCAACTTGGAGTGATGTAGAAACAGCTATTCAAGAAGTTAAAGATTTTTGGAATAGTAAATCTTACGCAAGAGCAAGATTTTACCCTAGTATCCAAGAACAATTAGATATGCAATACCATGACCAAGTTAATGGTACAACTATTTGGGCAGACGCTATTGCAAAAATAAAATCTGACAATCCAAAAAATTAAGGAGATAATAAATGGCAAGGAATAGAGACCTCTCGAAACTTCTAAGCACCGCTAATGGTAAAATTGGTGGTAGTAACTTAGATGTTTCATTTGAGAACATAAGCGATACTGGTACTGAAGGTACTAAAGTTGCTTCAGGTACTACAGCACAACGAGGTTCTACAACTGGTCAATGGAGATATAACACTACTACAAACTTTTTTGAAGGTAGAGCATCTAGTGGAGATTTTTTATCATTAGAACCAACACCAACTGTTGCAAGTGTTGATGTAACTGAAATAGATAGTCAAGCAGGGGGTAACCAAACAATCGTTATTACTGGAACAAATTTTACTTCTGGTGCAGTAGTTTCTTTTGTTGGTACGTCAGCACAATTTGATGCCTCAACGACAACTATAGATAGTGGTACACAGATTACAGCCGTAGCACCTAAGTCAAGTTTTTTAAATGCCCAAGAACCTTACAAAGTTAAAGTTACATCTAGTAGTGGTATAGCGGGAACGTCTGCAACAGGATTAATTAATATAGATACATCACCTACATGGAGTACAGCTAGTGGTCAAATCGGTGGTAGTGTTGTTGAAGGTATAAGTGCATCAACAACAGTTTCAGCAACAGACCCAGACGGAGATACTGTAGCATACTCTGTTCAAAGTGGTTCATTACCTTCTGGTTTAAGTTTAAACTCATCTTCTGGTGTTATTAGTGGTACACCATCATCAGTAAGTGCTGATACGACTTCAAGTTTTACTTTAAGAGCAACTGCTAATACTAAAACAGTTGATAGAGCATTTAATATAATTACCCTAAACAACAGTATAACAAATCATGCTAGGTCAAATTGGAGTCACCCTTCGGTTTCTGGCAACAGAAACGCACCATCTACAAGGTATTTTACTTCAAGTTCAGCTAATGCTAACACATACCAATTCTCTGCTAGTAGTAATGCTAGTGGTCAAGAAGCTAGTGACTACGCATGGATACAAAGTAGTAATAGTATTGCTTCTAATTACTGGAGAGGACTAGGTTCAGCACCACAACAAGATACATTAGAGTTATGGTTTGCAGGAAATGAAGTAATTATAACAAATATTCAAATTCATTCTTACAATGCATCTGACTATGAATATCATAGTGTTAAACTTGAATATTGGAATGGAAGTGGTTGGACAAAGGTTAGTGGTATTGGAAGTTATAGTGGTAGTAGTAGTGGTTGGGGTTGGAGTAAATCTGGTTCTAATAGTAGAACAAACACAATTACATATACTGGTAGTAGTCCATCAACTTTTAAATCAACAAACTGGAGATTTGTTTACGGAACAGGTGGTAATGATGTTCATAACGGCAGTGATGTAGTTCACCAAACTGGTGCAAGTAACTTGAACTTTACAATTTTAGGATAATCATAATGAAAGACACTAACGAATTAAATTTAGAAATTGAAAAAGTAAAAGGTGATATTAGACTTATTAATCAGTCGTTAGATACAATTAAAAACAATCATTTATATCATATTGAAAAATCAATCGCTTCTATTAACAAAGTTTTATGGACTGTAGGACTTATGGTCTTTGGTCAACTAGCAATAGTTCTTAGAAACTTTATATTCTAATGTTCAAAATATTTGCAACTGTTTGTTTTCTAGCAGTTGGTGTCGAAGAACAGAATCTTTGTATGCAAGGATACTTACCTTTGAATAAACCGATTGTAACAGTAGAAAATTGTAATCAATCAATAAGAGAAATATCAGAATATATAGACGAAGATTTTAAACAAAGAAAAATATCAATTTATTTTGAATGTAGGAGAGACACTTATGGCACTACCAATACTTAATTTACTTAGCTTTGGCATAAAAACTGCGGCTAATATTTATCAAACAAAAAAAGAAACAAAACAACTCGAAGCAATAGCTGAGAAAAAACATGTAGAAAGAATTATTAAAGGTGAAGTTGAATATAAAAAAGCTGTTATCACAAGTAACGATAATGGGTGGAAAGACGAATTTGTACTGGTACTTATTTCCATTCCTATTTTGTTATTGGGCTATAGTGTTTTTAGCAACGACCCAGATATTCAAGTAAAACTAGATTTATTCTTTGCAAATTTTAACAACCTACCCTTTTGGTATCAAGGATTATTCATTGGTGTCGTAGGTTCTATATATGGACTTAAGGGTGTTGATTTAATGAAAAGGAAATAATGAAAATATCAGAAAACACACCTGTATCTATGCCTATGAAAAATTTAATTAGCATAGTGTCAGCGTGTTTAGTTGGAGCATGGTTTGCATTTACAGTAGTTGAAAGATTAAATGTAATTGAGACTGAGCAAAAACTTATGATGTCTGATTTAGAATCAGCAAATGAATTTATTGTAGGTGTACCTAAAGGAAATATGGTGTCACCACAGATACAAGAATTATTTATGCTTGTAGAATTTGTAAGTAAAAATCAAGAAAAATTAAAAAAAGACGTAGAAGCTGAATTACCAGAAATTACTGCGTTAAAACTTAAAGTGGAGTTTTTAGAAGACAGAATAGAAAAAGCAGAAACTTTAATTGACAAGTTAAGAAACAACGGAACACACAAAGGAGAATAGAATGAAGACTGCGTTAGTAATTGCACTGCTTATGTTTACAGCAAACAGTGGAGACAAACCATACGAATTTATGATTACTGACTCAATCGGAAACTGCCTTGAGTTAAAACGTGAGGCTGAAAGAAATACAAATTCTGAAAGAATAAGATGGAGTTGTAGAGAAGTTAAGGCAGAACTAGAGATAGTTCATGGTAAATTACACATTAATAAACTTATAGAGGAATAGACTAATGATTATATACGGAAAAACACCTGCTGATTGGAAAAACGAACTAATGTATCAGGTTAAAAGAAACAAAAAAGCTGTTATCGCTTTTATTATCTACTCAGTAATACTTATCGCAATCTAAAATGGCTAAAGTACCTAAATATGGTGCAGTAGTTGACTACGAAAAAACAATAAAAGGGACTTCCATTGGTCGTAGACCAAACACTTCAAGCATGAATAAACACAGGAGAAGACAAGGTGGAGCAAAAAAATATAGAGGACAAGGCAGACCCTAAAATAGAAGACATTATAGAAGAGTTACCTAAATTACTCGTAGCACACGCACATAAAAAATTAAAATCAGGAGAAGACTTAACAGCTTCCGAAATGAAAGTCTGTTTAGATGTATGTAAAGCATACAGCAAGACAACCATAGGAGAAAAACCTGATAATATTTTAGATACAGTCCCATTTGATACAGATGGATAAACGAATAAAGAATTTTAAAAATTTTTTGTACTTATGTTGGCAACATTTAAACTTACCAGAGCCAACTAAAGTTCAATACGATATTGCAGACTATCTACAATCAGACGAAAAGCGTCTGGTTATACAGGCATTTAGAGGTGTAGGTAAATCATGGATTACTTCAGCCTTTGTATGTCACCAATTATTACTTAATCCACAAAGGAACATATTAGTTGTATCAGCAAGTAAAAGTCGTGCAGACGATTTTAGTACATTTACACAGCGTCTTATTGCTGAAATGCCTTTACTACAGCACTTACAACCTAAAGATAACCAACGTCATAGTAAGGTTAGTTTTGATGTTGCACCTGCTCTTGCCAGTCATGCTCCAAGTGTTAAGTCAATGGGTATAACTGGTCAACTTACAGGTAGTCGTGCAGATTTAATTATTGCAGATGACGTAGAGTCCGCTAACAACTCGCAAACACAACTTATGCGTGACAGGCTTAGTGAGACAGTAAAAGAATTTGACGCTATTATAAAACCAAAAGTAGGTCGTATTGTCTTTCTAGGTACACCACAAACTGAAATGTCTTTATATAACTCTTTAGATGAAAGAGGATACAAGACAAAAATATGGACAGCTTTATATCCAACTAAAGAACAGATTATTGGTTATGGAAATAAACTTTCTACTATTATTGGTAATGTTTTAAACAAAGAAGGACAACCAACTGACCCTGAAAGATTTAATGAAATAGATTTAATGGAACGACAGTCCAGTTATGGTCGTTCAGGTTTCAATTTACAGTTCATGTTAGACACTACAATGTCTGACGCAAACAGATACCCACTTAAACTTAATGATTTAATTGTGTTGTCTGGTTGTGCTACATGGACAGAAGCTCCTGCAAAAATACAAT
>Ga0099800_1210_pt1 | contig 15233 bp, 6 predicted proteins | sample Uncmet6_SortRC_1_FD_89868 | JGI IMG/M metagenome (GOLD analysis project Ga0099800, IMG submission 89868) | Marine eukaryotic communities from CALCOFI LINE 67, Pacific Ocean - CN11_C50_N6_SortRC_1 | ecosystem: Environmental > Aquatic > Marine > Oceanic | place: Pacific Ocean: Monterey Bay | collected... | reverse complement strand
CCTTCACGCGCTCGGGTGTCCGAAGGCGAAAATCATCGATTGACCATGAATAAAATGGCTCCTCTGGCTCAAATCCCTCAAAACTCGAACCCTGCTGTTGAAATAGAGGCAATTGATGGAAATGGGGATCGCCCTGGTGATGAACCTGTGGGCAGCGCTAATCCCTACGAAGCAATGTTGAGTAAGATGGTTGCAAAACTTCCATATAATGTACGAGAGACGGTTGGATCTATAGTTCAATTAACGGCGCAAACATCAGAAAATGCACGCAAAAGATTGAACTCTCAAAATATTGAACTTATTGAGCTCAAGGGGAAATTAAAGAAGAAAGGCGGCCAGTTAGAACACATCAACAAAACTTGCGACATTTATCGAGAGCGCCTGAAAGGACTAGAGGAAAAGCTTCGTAGTTTACAAGATACAATCGTATCCCGACAAAGAATTACAACGCAGAACAAGCGGATCATGTCTCGCATTTCGAATGCAAATAAAATGTTGATCGGCACACTGGAAGCACTACAGATCGAAAACGTTGAGGGCATGGCAGAAATGCTCAAGGAAATGGAAAATAATGGTAGTGGAAGCCCTCAAAACGAACAGAATGGCGCAAATACTGGAGCCATGACATCAACTGGTGGGTCTGGTGTCATCATGAAAGGCGATAGTGGTAACGCAATGAATGACAAACTTAGGGATTCACTTCTCCGCATAGCACGAGAGCACTATCGCTTAGTCAAACGAAACGAGACTCTCGAGAATCAAGTGTTTGATTTGCATGGTAAATTAAGGGAGTCAGATGGCGCCGCTCGCAGATTTAAGCTGGAGTTATCGGAATTGACTCACAACAGTGCCGAAGGCACGGAACTAGTTTCGCATCAAATAAAAGGTGAGAGCTCTACTGTTGACGACAAAATCAAATTTGAGATCATAAAGCGCCATGCTGCGGATCCTTTGGATGCTTTGATACAACTCCGGCGAATAACGTCAAACATGATCATTCCTCTCGGAACAACATCGCACCCAGAAATCTACCTGAGAAAACGTGTTCTATCTCGAGAGATGTGTAATTCCTTTGGAGTTGATGGTTTAGTTCTATTCATACAAGAGAAGGGGCGATCGTTTCGGAAGTATTCGTCTGAAGGAAACGACGAAGTTGTGTCTGTCAATGCCTCGTCATCTCTTGCTGGAACCACTTTTAATCAAAATGAGAGCTTCAGGTCCAATGATATTTCAGGGGTCCACAGTTATGACGAGCATGTGGATCGCTGTGGACAACTTCGCACAAAAAGAATCTTATCCGTACCAGTAAGAGACAAGTCCTCTGATATGATTCTTGGTGTCTTGCATTTCATTAACAGGAAGGATGGTGGGTTTTTCACTGGGTTGGACGAAGTATTCGGTACCATATTTGCAGACCAAACAGGGACGCAATTTTCAACTTTGTACGCTTATGGAAATGCAACGAGGCGATCTGATTACATCTCTTCTTTACTGCATTCGTCGGATCTGCTCGCCAACAATACTTCAAATACAGAAGACGACTGGGAGAATAATGCTCTTGTTGTCCAAGATTTGCTCATTGCTTTGGAACTCGCTGTGAAAAGAGTACTGAAGTGTATGAGCGCCCGAGCATTTTTAGTCTCTTCGCATTTATCAGGAAGCTGTGATGTTGAAGATCTTCTCACAACCCTAGACCCAGCAGAACTCCAAAGTAGCGCTGCCTCATCGAAGACTAGGACTACAGAACTCTCAGGGTCTTCTTGCATCGCAGGCTACGTGGTCCGCAAGTCCCAACTGTACGTTATGGATGATGCTACAGTCGACGAATACTATAATCCTACATGGGATTTACCAAGCAAGGAGGACTTACCTGTGGTTGCAATGCCGATCGTCGATCTTGAAGGAACTTGCTTGGGTTGTATTGAAGTGGTACCCAGCGAATTGAGTCCTCCCATGACTGTCACTGAGTTCGGTGACCCAAATTTAGCATTTCCGAAGCTAGCACAATGGCTGAGCCGACAACTAGCTCCATATTTGAGGCATGCCCTTGGAGTAATTGGCTCCGTTCCCAGTCAGGCCGACGTCAGTGCTGGGAAAATCAAGGATGTTTCGATGTTGCTTGAGCAAGCAATGGCCGAGAAGAAAACGACCGTGGAAGCTCTAGCTGAACGAGATCAAATGGTGCTTGAACTCCAATTGCTAATTGCGAAGAACGGGGAGGAGCTTACGGGTGCAGCTAACCGTGTGTCAGTATTGGAATCTCGCATTCACGACAAAGATGTGGAGTTGAAAGCCTCTCTTAGTGATCATACTGAGTTGCGCTCTCGATACGAAAACGAATTGAAGGAAAGAGATGCACAGATTCTCGAGGCCCAGTCCACTTTATCTAAGGTCGAGCCATCAGCTGGAGAGACCAGCAATGATCGAATTAAAGAGGTGGAAGATGAAAGAGATAGAGCACTTGCGTCTGCACAGTCTAAGAATGAGTTATTGAGTGTACTTGAAAGAAGCATTGGGGAAAAGCAGAGTCAAATCGACACACTTATGCAACAGATGAACAACCTTGAAGAACAGAAGCGAAAAGAATCAGGAACGGCCCTCAGCAAAAGCGAAGAGCTTACCAAGCTGACAGAATCATTTGATGCTAAAATGTCCAAGAAAGAGAAAGAATTTGAAACGGCAGCTTATGAGATGCGAGCAGAAATCAAGGGACTGAAAGAAGATATTGAAAAGAAAGACTCCGTGCTTGCTATCTTGCAGGACCAGCTTGTCAACATGGCTACAAACGACTTGCAAGCTCTCAACAAACCTACCGAATCTCATCAAAACGCGCCGAATGAATTTGATCCTACTGGTGTTTGGTCAAAGTACCTTGACGATGGAGGAAATGTATATTATCATAATAATGAGACGAATGAGACGACCTGGGACAATCCTTTCGACTCCTCACCCAACGGACCGAAGTCATCTTCGAATGGAGGTGCAGGATTACGGAAAGGAGATTGGACACAGTTTTTTGACGATAACGGTCGTGAGTACTGGACGAACGAGCTTACCAACGAGTCCGTCTGGGAGCTCCCGGAAGAATCAAATATCTCTAAACCCACAACACCTGCGGCTTCCGAATATACGATAGAGCTGTGATATGAAGTTTTTTTTAATGAAGTAATATTGTTTGTGCAAAATTGCTTTCTTTTCCCTTCCCTTACGTGTCGGGTGTCTCGTTTAGAATCTACTCGTTAAATGGGTCTACTCGTAGAAAAAAGGCTTGTTCTTGGTCCACTCGTGTGCTCTTTCTTCTCCTTCTATTAATCCGAAGGTGTTCGAAATTTCTCCCCTGTTTGCACCACTTAACTCAGGAGGTAGCTATTTCTCCTGATGCAGCTCGGAAGCGAATAATTTGAACTCAATCCATCATGTATTTTCCTTTATGCGTTTTCATCTGGAGTGCGGCACAGTTGGTTGGTGGCACCTCTCTCCAACCTAGACATAATCGTTCAGAAGAAGTTGTAGCGAATGCGCTTCTTGTTCGATTAGCGGACCTGAAAGAATTCGACGCTGCATTGACTCTTGCTCGGGGCCTGAACTGCGAATCCGCGTGTCTTGTTCGTGCTGGAATTGGTCTTGAATCGGTCATTAATATTCTCGAGAAAGCACAAAACTGGAAAGATATAATAAAAGTTGGGAACGAACAGTGCAGTCATAACAAAGCTTGTTCTGATTTCATCAGGCAAAAGTTGGCAGTGGCATTCATTCACATGGGTCAAATTCGGGATGCAGAGAGTATTCTTCTTCTTCAAGAGAGTCTACCTGTGCATGGTCATTCTCACTCTCAAGACATCATCCAATCGTCTGCTTCCAGTACAACTGCAGATCCAGAAAAAACGTCGGAGATTGACAATGACATCGAGAATACAAACATGCACCATGATACTTCAAATGTAGGGAGCCAGACAATTGAGAAAGCACAACTGTTGTCCTCGACCACTGCAAATGCTCAGGAAGTGATAGAGAGCTCTGGGACCGATGATACATCCACAGACACACAACCAATGGCTGAGACTTTCGAAGCCCCCCAAAAGACAACCGCTACAAATGAAAACCTGCAAACCGTTGATGCTGACGAGAAGCATGGTGACACCGAGTCTGGCAAGATTGATGCACAGAACCAGCGGATTGCGGAGACATATCTAAAGACAGCGAAGGCATTTCTTTCCCGAGGCAAGAGTGACCTAGCTCTTGTTGAATTACAGAAGGCGGAATCTAAAGCTCCCAAACTTGCCGAAGTTTATCTACTTCGCGCTCAAATTCATATATCATCTGGCAATGTCCAACTTGCTGCCGGTTCGTTGGTTGCATTACTGCAAGTAGATCCCCTTAACGTGACCGCCATCAATAGTATCTTGCAACTTGCCACTTATTTCCAAAAGATGGGAAAGACAGAAACGATAACAGAAATTTTCAAAGCAATTTCCTACGATTCAATTCCTGAGGCAACTAGAGAAAAATTTATTCAAGTTGAGCCAAAGCATGTGACATCAAACAGAGAACCAACCTTGTCGCGACATCAGAGATGGGCCACTCAGGAGGACGAGGCTACTGCACCAGGCCTTTCGCGCCCCAGCAGGGTGGGAGTGGAGACAAGCTTACAAAGAGGAGCGAACGAGCTAACACAAGACAGCTTTAACGAACCGAAGCGAAGAAACAAGTTTTCTGGAACCTCTAGGAAATCGTTCGATGATATAATGTCCGATAATTACTAATTAAATAGGTCAAGTCAGCTGATAGTTATTTGAGCCTTTGAAAAGTAAGTAGCATTCCGTGCGCAATATGTCAATCAGCGAATCGATATCTTTGTTTATCTTGAGAGCCTTCGCTACTCGTTGGATTTCAACTTTCGAGAAAAGTTTAGAATTCCTTATTTTTGATTCATGAGATAAGGCACTCAAGAGAGTTTTCACTTGGCTTGCCCGGGATAGGCCATTCTTTCTTTTGAGATCAACCTGGCCAGTATCTGATGTGAATGTATCCAACAAAGACTCCTGGAGAAGGTCAACAACATCTTGCGCATCTTCAGCGGTCACCTCGTCTCGTAGCTCTAAACGAGCACGGGCTTGGGACAACCTAACCAGACTTTCGAGATGGCGCGTGGTGACAGGAATCGACTGCCCGAGAGAAGCATTTGCTCGCATATCCAAGTATAATCTCTGAAGAATTTTGGCGGCTTTGGTGGTTAACCGTGGGTGCACGTGTTTCTTCGCGTACTCGAGGTAACTGCGCAAAATTTCAGTATTGATTTCTCCACCACCAGTGAAAGGCTCCGCATCCTTCCGTAATCGCTGGTTAAGACTGCCGAAAATGTTATCAGAGAGCGGTTTTTGCTCGTGAGTAGCCACTCTTCTGCGCTTCGCTTCATTGCCTGATAAACTGTGCATCACATGGCTTGTGACTCGTTTGTCGTGAGCTTCATCAGGCCTATCCAATAAAATGAAAATTAAGTCAAATCTGGACAGCAGGGCAGCGGGAAGTTTTAGATTTTCACAAACAGTTTTGTTTCTGCTGTAGTGTCCACCACATGGATTGGCAGCCGCAAGGACACTCGTGCGACTCTTCAAAGAGGTAACTACGCCTGCCTTCGCGATGCTGATTTGTTGCTGTTCCATGGCTTCAAGGAGAGCATGGGCATCGCATGACATTTTGTCCAACTCATCGATGCAACAAAGCCCTTGATCTGCGAGGACAAGAGCACCAGCTTCAATAGACATGTCTGAACTTTTGCCATCTCTGGTGAGAGCGACAGTTAGACCCGCTGTCGTTGCTGTTATGCCACAAATAAAGACTGATCTTGTAGCGACATCTGATGCTGCCCGAAGCATTTGGCTTTTACCCAATCCTGGATCACCTACGACAAGAACATGAATGTCACTTCTGGTTTTCATCTCGGACTGGTTAATTGTTGTCGTTCCGCCAACGAGAGCTAACAAGAGTCCCAATTTAACGGACTCTTGCCCGAAAATAGTGGGACATAAGGATGCAACTAGAAGTCCTATACATCCTGGTAGTCTCGAAATGGACTCAACATTATTTAATTCAAGCTGGGAAAATTGATAGCCACGCGTTCTTCCCTGTTTCTCTACCTTCTCTCGATCCCCAAAACACTCATACGAATCAATCTCAGCTCCACCTCTATGACCATCTTTTCCGCGTTTCACACAATAAAGAGAATTTGCCATGATGTAAAGTTTGTGAATACCACTTTCTTTTTGTACCTTGTTCTTTCCATGTGTCGAGCGTGGAGCTTCAGTTTGCATTGCTCTGACAACACCAACGATTCGGACAACATCCCCAGGAATGCAACGATCAACCAGAGAACTGCGCACTTCAACATCTAGAGTCCGCGGCATTGTACCAGAATGATCGCCACTATTATCAATTTCTTGTATCTTTATGACTTGGTAATCAGTCGTGCGGACATTTGGCCTCTGTAGCTCAAGAGAGCGGGACCTGCAGTTGGGCATCTTACAGACGCTAAGTTGTTCAAAAATACCGTCATCGAAGTGACTCCAAGAAACACCAAGGCATGTAGCACACTGAAAACCCCCACTCAGTATGAGAGGTTTGTACGGGGCCACTTTTGTTACATATCCTTCGATACAGACGAGCTGGCCAACAGTCCCAGAGCGGATTTCGACGAGAGCTGTCATCGGTTCTAAATCAACAAAGTGAGGAAATGTGGACACAAGTTGACGGTCTGAATCCAAATAGCTGAGAGCTAGACCAATTGTACACATCACTTCCTTCGGTTGCGTCTTTATTGTATCGACGAAATCTGGAAAAGGTAACTTTCCTGCCAGCGCAGGGATCGAAATGACGACATACTTATCCCCAGAATTCCCCACTATGCATGAGTTCATCCATTCACAACCAGGCCCTTTGAAGAATTCGATGAAAAGGCGTATGCTGATTACTCTTCGGTCCTTTGGAAGAAATTGCTCCTTCGGGTAAAAGCATGGCCACAGACGGGACAGACGATCAAGTGAAATACCACTGCTCGATGCGCTCATGTCATCAATTCAACATCAGTGCGTGTTCACATTCGATCAATGATTGGAAGTGAAGCAATCGAGAGTTTGGCTCAAAACAATTCTTCGATTTAATTCGTATTCGATGCATTTTGCGAGTGCATTTTGATCCTGGGATCAAGGGGCCGGGTCGGGAGGAAAATTCTTTTTAGTGAAAATTCACAGGATTGGATTTACTTCATTTACGAACAACACCCTCCTATTGAATTGCTAGCGTCCAAATGGAAGTAATTACTGCTCGCTCAACCTTCAGTGAGCTTCAGAACCTGCGAAAATCAGCCCAAAACTTGCTTCCGGTCGCTCTTGAGGATCCTGAATGCATCACAATTGAATCGCATGAGGCTTTAGGGGCAGTCGCTGATCATGATGAGATCAAAGCCAAATTCCCTCACACTTATGGAAAACCTCGTGTTGGTATCAAAAAAGGCACAAAAAGAAAAGGAAAGGTAGAGGCTCTCCGAATTGGCGTTGTTCTCAGTGGTGGCCAAGCTCCTGGAGGTCACAATGTCATCGCTGGAATCTACGACTATGTGAAGAAAATTTCTCCGTCATCATCAGTTATTGGCTTTTTGAACGGGCCTATTGGCGTGTATACGGGTAACTACTGTGAAATTGACGATGACTTCATGGATGCTTATCGCAACAGCGGTGGCTTTGACATGATTGGCTCTGGGAGACATAAAATCGAAAAACCTGAACAATTTGAAGCTTCTCTTCGATACGCGAAGGAGTTAAATCTCGATGGACTGGTTGTGATTGGAGGGGACGACTCTAACACGAACGCTGCGATTCTCGCAGAATACTTCGCATCAAAAAACAGCAAAACCAAGGTGTGTGGTTGCCCCAAGACCATCGACGGCGACTTGAAAGTGCATCCTTACATCCCAATTTCCTTTGGGTTTGACACCGCATGCAGAACTTATTCTGAACTGATCGGCAATTTGGGGCAAGATGCGCTATCGAGCCAGAAGTACTACCATTTTGTCCGACTCATGGGGCGCTCAGCTTCTCACATTGCATTGGAATGCGCCCTGCAGACCCGTCCAAATATTTGTATCATCGGCGAAGAAACGGAATTGAAGAAACAGACTCTTTCAGAAATCACAGAAAATGTTTGTTCTGTCATCGAAAAACGTGCTGCTGCTGGGAAAAATTATGGAATCATCCTAATCCCAGAAGGACTGATCGAATTTATTCCCGAATTCAATTCTCTCATTAGTGAAATCAATGATCTCCTTGCGAATGGTACTCAACCCAATGAGGTTGATGTGATGAAAGGGCTCAGCGCAGCTAGCAAAGCATCTTTCTCATTCCTTCCTGCTAGCATAAAGATGCAACTCATGCTTGATCGTGACCCTCATGGAAATGTTCAAGTCGCTAAAATCGAAACAGAGAAACTCCTCGCTCTCACTGTTGAATCGGCACTCGAGTCCAGGAGGACAAAAGGGGTGTACAAGGGGATGTTCAACCCCCAATTTCATTCTTATGGATACGAGGGAAGATCTGGTCTTCCTTCGCACTTCGACTCGACGTATTGCTACGTGCTGGGCCAGAATGTTGCTGCCCTAATTTCGATGGGAGAGAGAGGTTTGGTGAGCTCAGTGACAAATCTTGATAGACCCGTATCCGAATGGGGGTGTGGAGGGGTTCCGATCACGATGATGTGCAACATGGAGAAACGCCACGGGCACATGAAACCTGTCATCAAAAAAGCGTTGGTCGAACTCGATGGGGCACCTTTCAAAACATTTGAAGCACAGAGAGATCTTTGGGCACTTTACGATCTTTACAGGTCACCAGGGCCCATCCAATTTTATGGAGGAGACACTGAATCAAAGTGCGAGTTGGCTATTACTCTGGCTCTTGAGCTAGGTATTGATGACTCCAGAATGAGTATTTTCAGCGTGAATGCCGCCATAGCCCTCCAGGAGAATGCGAAAATCGCAAACTCCAAGGCAGGGTTCAATTTTGTGCACGCCCCTCTGTATGGTTCTGCCATGGGAATCGTGTCACCATTACAAGAGACAAGGAGAGTGACTCCAGAGTTGTGCCCTTCCCTTCACAGACCTGCGATCGTCCTTGGCATGAAATCGACGTGCCGCTCTAAAATCGAACAGGCCAAGGCTGAAAGGCTATTTCCGTCGACATGCGGTTCTCCGCTTCTTTCAGTTGAGTACAATAAATCTGAGAGTATTGCAAAAGCAATCAAGGTCGGTGTTGTATTTGCTGGCCGACCAGCTCCCGGTGGCCATGATGTCATTGCGGGCATTTTTGACGCGTTACCAGAAGGGTCGACACTGATTGGTTTCGTAGGTGGCACGGAAGGCCTTTTAAAAGGATCTTCGATCGTCATCAAAAGGGAAGTGCTCGAAGCATACAAGGGCCAAGGAGGCTTCGAATTGTTAGGAAGAGGCTCTGAGCGCCTCAAGGATTTTGAGGGCTGTGAAAAGAGTATCAAAGCAGCTGGTTTGTCCTCCTTAGTCTTGGTGGGTGGCAGTAGAACCAACTCTGATGCGACCATGTTCAATGAGTATTTAGTTGCAAAAAAAAGCGCTATTACTATCGCTACTGTTCCTGTAGATATCACAGGGTCCATCAAAAACGAATTTCTCGAAGCAACGGTCGGATTCGACACAGCGACCAAAGTCGCTTCTCAGATTGTGGGCAACAATGCTACTGATGGCGCATCTGCTAAAAAGTATTACTACTTCATGCGCCTGATTGGACAAGAACCATCGCATGTCACCCTTGAAGTAGCTCTGTCAACAAAACCTAATTATGTCATTCTTGGAGAGGAAGTTAAAAGAGACAGCATGTCTCTGAGTGACATTATTGTCTCCATCGCTGATGCAATTTGCATCAGAGCCGACGCGAACAAAAACTATGGTACAGTTGTCATCCCTGAGGGACTCATCGAAGAAATTTCGGAAATGAAGCTACTTGTCGCTGAGCTGGAGGCACTGATCGGAGAATCGTTGAGAACAACGGGTACTGCCGATACGAAGACAATCAAATCTCGTCTCACGGTGTGGAGCAGGGCCTTTTTCGACTCCCTTCCGGACTTCATCCAGGAACAATTGTTCAAGCAGAGACAATCTAACAACACTCTTGCTCTGTCTCAACTCGAGACAGAAAAGCTTCTGGCGGAAAAAGTCATGGCTGAGTTATCCAAGAGGAAAGAATCAGGAACTTACAACATGAATTTTTCCCCCATTTGCTCATTTATTGGGTACCAAGCAAGGGGCTCTATGCCTACCAAATTTGACAGTACGTACGCCTACAACCTAGGCGCTGCAGCTGTGGCGTTCATTACGAACAACGTGACTGGATACATGGCTGCCATCAACGGAACGAAAGGACCCACTTCGAGCTGGAAGGTTTTTGGCATTCCCTTGACTGCAATGCTCGAGACCAAGGGATCTTCTGTCGCAGTGCTGAAGAGCCCCGTCGACCTGTCTGGAGAACCCTACCGCAAATTTCAAGCCGAGCGCGCATCTTGGATCCAAGGCGACATGTACGAGAATCCTGGCCCCGTCCAGTTTCACGGCCCATCAGCGGATTCAACGACGAAGACTTTAGCCCTGCAAAACTTCTCTTATCTCGATGAAATTGAAGAAGTGCAAGAGTCCATCAAAACCATCACTGATGCCTTGTTGCCAGGATGCGATGGTGTCACCTTGTCAATCGCCCATAAATCTCTCAATGCTCTTGCTAGCTCCATCAGATTGATGAAAAATTGATTCGACGGCCTTTTTTTAGCTTTTGTTAAAAATATTTTGAATTTTTGAAACATCTCTCTGAATATCAACATATCAATTCGTGACATCAACTAATACCTTTGTCGTGAGGAGACCATCCGGCCATACAACGGGAGCCGATTCAAAATATTCACTCTCTTCCATTACTCTTTCAAGAAACTGTTCCACATCATCAATTTTATCCATATGCAGCATGGTCGGAGACATATCTTCTAATGTTCCATGAAAAAAAAAGAATGCCAGAGAGGCAATCATCGAAAACACGACCATCAATGAGGCTAGTGACCTTGAAACCTCAGCTGCTCGAGTAGCAGCATAGCTTTCTTTCTGTAATCTATCTTTAATAGCGGAATAGTCTGCACCCCGGTCATCCTCCGGACACCAAGTAGAATATAAACAGTCTTCGTTGAAGTCGTCATCTTCATTTGCCCCATCCGAGATCTCTCCCAGATCATAGATTATAACTTGCCCTATCTTATTGCGGAGCTCAAGGTACGAAGTTTCGTAATATTCATCTGCTGAACTCGAAGTGAGCAGATTGGTCGTGATTCCATGATGCAACAGCGGGGCTCGAAACGAGCAGACAACCCCCGAAAGGGAAAAGGCGATGATTGCTCGGAGTAAACAATAACTCATTTGAACAACAAATGAGAAACTGCGAAAATTGAGAGTTCTTTGGGTGCTCAATCTCCGGTTAATTTAGAACCTCCTTCCTAGCAGATGGCAACTTTCACAATCTAAAATTTGCTTCTTAGCACTAAAGCTATCCACCTACTAGATATGTCATTTGAGAGTCGAAGACGCACAGCAGCATTAGCATTACAAGTACCGGTGCGATACTACGTATTGACATGATAGACAAAAAGCTGAGGAGCCACTTTTGCCGACCCTGATTGGCCCATTATAATGGTCCGTCACGGACTGGAAATGACATGAACAATTGGGGTAGAAATTGAGAAGAGTGGCGGGTAGAAAGGGTTTCGATTTTTTTGACTGGTAAAAAGAGAACGGAAAGGACGCCAAGTTACTCCACCAGACAATGAAATCCGTGCTTGTTTTTTCGTCTTTCTTTGCCTTGGCTCGCTCAGAGCCCTCACTTCGTGGAACAGCATTCCAGACGGATGCGAGTGGTACCAGGCGCATTGATCTAGGTACCAGCAATGGTCAGATCAACAACATTTTTTTTAGTTCAAGAAGAACGCAGACACAAGAATTCGTCACTCCCGTAGAGAAACAAGATCGTGCTCCTTCTGCTACAGGTCCGGAAGCGGCGACGACTGCAGCTGCTTCTCCTGCGGAGGGTCTTGCGAATGCAGTGAGCCCGGTGAGTTTGTCTACTCCTGCTGGCACTGCTGCTGCTCCTGCTGCTATTGTTCCTGCTGCTCCTGCTGCAGCTCCGGAGGGTCTTGCGAATGCAGTGAGCCCGGTGAGCTTGTCTGCAACTGCTGACACTGCTCCTGCTCCTGCTGCTGCTGCTCCTGCTGCAGCTCCGGAGGGTCTTGCGAATGCAGTGAGCCCGGTGAGCTTGTCTGCGACTGCTGACACTGCTGCTCCTGCTGCTCCTGCTGCTCCTGCTGCAGCTCCGGAGGGTCTTGCGAATGCCGTGAGCCCGGTGAGCTTGTCTGCGACAGCTGACACTGCTCCTGCTCCTGCTCCTGCTGCTCCTGCTGCAGCTCCGGAGGGTCTTGCGAATGCCGTGAGCCCGGTGAGCTTGTCTGCGACCGCTGACACTGCTCCTGCTCCTGCTGCTGCTGCTCCTGCTGCAGCTCCGGAGAGTCTTGCGAATGCCGTGAGCCCGGTGAGCTTGTCTGCGACAGCTGACACTGCTCCTGCTCCTGCTGCTGCTGCTCCTGCTGCAGCTCCGGAGGGTCTTGCGAATGCCGTGAGCCCGGTGAGCTTGTCTGCGACTGCTGACACTGCTCCTGCTTCTGCTGCTCCTGCTGCTCCTGCTGCAGCTCCGGAGGGTCTTGCGAATGCAGTGAGCCCGGTGAGCTTGGTTTCGTCCTAGCTACTTTATTTTTAAAACGTTCTCTATTAAATACTTATGTATCCGTACAAATATACACTCTTCGGCCTGCCTGCAGGCATCATCTTCACCTTATGATTACTTACAGAACTTGTTGAAGTCTATGAATGAGCAGTTCATGCATTGCAGTTGGCTCCGATTCGGACTCTTGAACGGGAATCTCTTGAGCTTCGTTGACTTGCGCCCCCGTTTCGCCGTCAGAGGGCGAGGGTGTGGTGGTCGCCGCCTCCGCTGAACCTACCAGAACTGACTCGCTATCAACCACCTTTTCAGGCTCAGGCTCGGGCTCAGGCCCCGCGCCATCGTCAACTCTGTCTTCGCCATTGGTATCCTGATTCGAGCTGTCCTGATTCGGCTGATTCTCACTGTAAATAGTCTTCCAGAGCTCACTCAAGACGACGCGAAAAAAGAGCTCAGTGAAATACTGGAAATCCACAACAACTTCCAGCAAAGATGGGTGGAAAGGGAATTCAGGACGGGTTTCCACAATTTCCGTAGTGGGAGTTTGAGCGCTTTCTGTCGTCGGTTCGTCGGGCGCACCATCGACACTGGGTTCATCTTGCGGCGCATCTGGCTTCGGTGAAGACTCATTCGTATCCGAGGCCGGCCCCGAAGAGAGGGTGAGGCTGATTTCAGGAACGGGGTATCCAAGCATCACTAAGAGTAACTTCTCTAATACGAATTTTTTTGAAGGGTCGGTCGTATGATCTGCACGTGTCTCCTTCAGTACTGTATCGATGCCATGCAGTACACTTATGAATTGCACCAAGGCTTTTCTAGGAGCGATTCTACACCAAATCTCTCGTAATTTGGTGTTGTGTAACCGAAGAAATGTTTGCACCTCGGGATGGTACACACAACTGGCAAATTCAGATACATTGGCAGGTGGCTGTGAGACATTCTTGTACACTCGAGAAACCAAAAAGTTCTTCAAAACAGTTTGCAATACGATCGGCTCGCTCGTGCAGCGCCGAACCCCTCTTTCAATCACCATGCGAACAATCATTTCCTGAAACTCGTTCCCTAATACTGGTTGGCGATCGTCGTGAGCAAGAAGCTCCATCCCTTCTGCAGAATTCTCGTACCCACACGATGTCACATCCAATAATTCTTCGCAAAAATTCACATTTTTTGGAGAGGACATTTCCACACCTCGAGGTGAAGATGAGTTATTACGCGCCCCTGGTAGAGTATCACAAAATAAATTATTCACAGCCACAGCATGCCCTGCTCGTAACTCCGCGAACAGTCGAGAGATATCTGTAGAAGAAAGATACTCATCAGTCAATCCATACTCCGCTGCAAACCTCTTCAAATCGCTCAAATCCATGGCAAAAGATCGTTTGTGTAATTTGCGTGCCTCGAAAAAGATGATATCCATTTTGTCTTTCAAGTGCGCATGCTTGTTTGTTGAAGAGTGCATTCTGATTTTTCTTTTATTGGTCAAATCGCAGTACGTGATATATATTGTTTTCAGGAAAGAATGAAAGCGCAAGAGCAATTTTTCAATGTCCCCAACGAATTCTCTTCGGTCCATGGTATCGTCAACGCTACAAACCATGGGAAATTTATCTAAGACATCATCAATATATAACTTGGACGGAGTACTGATCTCACTTTCATTCTCATTGTTGCCCATCCCAACAACACGATCCTCAGTGAACGTTTGACAGCGAATCTCGCCGCTTTGTTTCACCAAGACACCCAAGCCATGCTTGCGGTTTCCACTCCATTGCCCAGAGTATTTTGACCCATTGGCATAGAAAAAAGTACCATGGCCTTCACGCACACCAGCAGACCACAAGCCACGGTACATATTGCTCATCACCCGGCCATTCTTAGAACTAGTCCCAGTGCTGCCCTCACTCCAAACATGTTCGCCCAATCCATCTGGTTGATTTTCTTTCCAGCTTCCAAGATAAAGCTCATCAATATCCCTCCATGTCATGACCCCTCGCCCGCTCTTTTTGTCTTTTTGCCACTCACCATCGTATGTGTTGCCTGTGCTATATCTCATAACTCCATACCCCTCTCTTAAATCCTCAACCCAGCCACCTGAGTAAAAAGTCTTTTTCTCTTCGTCATACCACATTTTGCCAGCGCCATGCCTCTTTCCATTTCGCCACATTCCATCGTACACCTGATGGTCTGAGCACGCAAAAGTACCATTTCCATGCCGCCGCCCATCCATCTCATTCCTTTCCTTCCAGCCGGTGCTAAATACTGACTCTACTTTCCCACTTTCCCACTTCAACTACATTACTAGATACTGTACGATCTTCAATCCAGAAGTCGGCATTCCAGTCTAATGCTGCTGTGCCAACATTTTTAGAGGCGATGAACGGAATCTATGCAACCAAGGGCTTG
>Ga0099800_1209_pt1 | contig 15325 bp, 9 predicted proteins | sample Uncmet6_SortRC_1_FD_89868 | JGI IMG/M metagenome (GOLD analysis project Ga0099800, IMG submission 89868) | Marine eukaryotic communities from CALCOFI LINE 67, Pacific Ocean - CN11_C50_N6_SortRC_1 | ecosystem: Environmental > Aquatic > Marine > Oceanic | place: Pacific Ocean: Monterey Bay | collected... | reverse complement strand
TCTTTATCGAGTCCGCTTTGGTTTGGAGTCAAATGAGGCAGAAGTCAATCAGCAGATTTTCTCAAAAAATATTACAGAGATGTTTTTACGTAACCGCAGTAAGGAACCAGTATCCAGTATGATAGGTTACTTTGGAGCATGGCGTGAATATGCTGGACAGCATACTTATCTTGATCTGATTTTAGTTTTTGATGCGAGAAAGTACGAGGAACTAAAAGGTAAGGATGATTTATTTGGGGAAATGTGGAAAACCCAAATGAACACTGTTCAACAGGATGGAGTTAAAACATTATTCGATACGGTTCCTTTAATGCCATCAGTTCCTGAGTTGAATCAGCAATCTTTGTTACTTGAAATTGGTGACCAATCTAGACGAAAGCAGGTCTTTGAAGTATTGGTAAATTACTACAGCTACCTTGAGATGTATGAGCGACAAGCGACCGTTCGAGTCCCTAAAGTTTTAGTAAAAGGCAGTGTGATTAAATCTAAAGTTAAAACCAAATCTAAGGCGTAACTTTAGCCTAAGCACATTTTGACATTTTTTCTGATACATCGGTGATCAGCATCTTGTGGATGAATGATCTTATCGAAGTAACAGCTCAGAATGCTTAACAGGTATCTTATATTATTAACTATAAGTAATATATTAATAATACAAACAATATCTTATCTAATATTTGAGTATAGTAATTTACTTAGCTCAGTATAGCCCATACTCAAATGGGCTATAGACAACGTATCAATATCACAATGCTAAAGACATTGTGAATTATCCCTATAGTATGTTCCAAGGTCTATGAGTATATTCAGTACAGCAGGATGACCACGACATCCTGCTTTAGAATCAAGATCAGTAAAAAAATATATTCCTCACTTACATATGAACCCTATGTTTCAGTGAGAACCTAAATGTACCAGAATTTTCCATTAGAAAATGAATCATCCATCCTGATCTCAATCGAAGATTTTATGATGAGTACATGCCATGAGCGATTCATTGATGATCATGAAGAATTCAAGCGAGAACTGTTAGATGCTGTATGTACTTTTAAAGTGATTTACAGAGAGGACTTTACTTATTCTAAAATTATTAATGTTTTCAAAAGAGTGATTATTCTTGTAGATTACATCATGGAAAAATTGGATTTCCATATTTATGAAGATATTCTTCGATTTGAACTCAATCATATTTTTCATATCCAAGGGACTATTCTGCATGAGATGAAAAATGCTGTTCAAGATATTCATAAATTTAAATATCAAGAAAGAAAAAACCAAATTGAACTAGCTTCCTATTTGAACAAAATGCTCCATCATTATGCTAGGTTGGTCTTTGTACGAGTAGATGTAGGAATCCTTCAAGAACATCAAGCGAATTGGGATGTCGAAGACTTTCATCGGGCTTTGGAAATACTACGGAATAGAATGTCGAACAAAGATAGCTGCTTTCGTGATTTACAGGGCTGTGTTTGGGCATTCGAGCAAGGTGCAAAGAAAGGCTACCATTGCCATTTATTACTTATTTATGATGGTAATCTACGAGACGGCGATGAATGGTTAGGAGAAGCAGTAGGGAAGTACTGGCAAGAATGCATTACTAATCACCAAGGGAGCTATTTCAACTGTAACCGAAAAGAGAATAAAGAAAAGTTTGAGGTCAATGGTTTGCTTGGTATAGGAATGATTCATAGAAATCAACCAAAACAAGTCGAGAATGCTATTCGTGCTGGTCTATATTTGGTGAATCCTAAAAAAGTAGAACAACGCTTACGTGCCAAGACATCCCCTAAAATGAGGTCATTTGGGATTAGTCAGTTTGATCTGGATTGGCGAAGAGGCATATAAAGAATAGGTCATTTTGAGAATAGAGAACACGGTTAATACCATGTTCTCTATCTCAAATATCCTGACATCAGAAAGACAAACTCACATTGCCTTGATCGGTTATCAATTCAGCTTCAAGGACTTGATCACCACGGCATTTCAATAAGTACGATACCGTTGAGCTATAACTCATTTGTACAGGCATCTTGCTATGAAAGTCAGCGGTGTAATAACCACAACGACCACGATTAATGCTCATACCTTGAAGAACAAAAGGTTGATCGTTGGTTGACTGAATTTCTAGAATATATTCAATTGCTCCTTGTACATTGAAAGCAGATTGTGACTCCCGACTGGTAATTTGGGCACGAACAGATAATGCAGGCTGTTCCATTTCCATGGGAATATTATTGCTGTAATCAGGATTGTTTGGATCAAGATCAGACTCCATCATGGATTTGAGTGCTTCAGGATATTTTTCCCAACTCTCAAGAAATGACTGAGCTTGTTTGACCGCAGCAGGCAGATACTCAGTATCATTTTCCACAATCTGAGTTAGAGCTTGTACTTTGGCTTCAACCTCATCCTTGCTATATGGAGCATATTTGGATTGTTCATTCTGAACTGGAGCATTGGACGAACTAGATACTTGATCCGTTGTACTTTTCTGAGTTGGCTGATTATTCTGATTACATGCCATCAGTAAGCTAGACAACATCACTATAGAAAGTATTTTTTTCATAGTTTGGTACTCACTTAGAGCGCATAGTCAGAAAACCGACCAAACATAGAATCAAAATTCCACCAATGATTTTACCGACAACTGGAAACATTACGGCAGGCCAAACAAAGCCCTGTCCAATATTGTAGGCAAAAGACTTGTAGTTATATTGCCCCCAAAAGTGTTGATAGATGGCAAAGAAAAAACCAATCACTAAGTAGCTACTAATCACCCATGTCTTAATATTTGAATTCATTTACTTTCCCCCAGTTGCATATTTTGCCAATGCGATAAATAGTGCCATCACGATCATGAAGCCAATAAATGGCAAGCCTAAAAAGCAAATCACTGCAATAATGCAGATAATGCCAGCAAGTGTTCTCATGGCTACTCCTTCATGCACTGATAGGAAATATTGACCATATCTCTTTGGAAGGATTCAGTTTGCTGCAAGGTATAGAGATTTTCTTTAAGTCCATTTTCTCCATATTTATGTTCAAGTTTGTCGTAAATACATGAACACGTGCTGCCATCAATGCCGCCTGTTTTACATCCACTGATAAATTGACGTTCGGTTTTACTGGCACAGCCTGATGCTAGAAGTGCAACTGAGACAACAATGAGTGAAGTTTGAATTTTCATCATTTCCCCTAATTTTTATTGTGTTATTTGATGTGTAATAAATTTTGCTGAATCGACTAAAGTGTAGATGCGACAGTGCCTTCTAAAGCTAAATAGCGTTTAGATCAGTCGAATAAGCAAACATTTATGAAAGCTGCTAATGCAACAGAGGAATATAAAATCGTTTTAGGGAAAACAATACATTCTACAAGATCTGCTTCAATCAAATTTTTACGGATTTCGCCCTCATTATTGGTATTGGAACTCATCGAACCATTGGCAAGCAAAAGTGCCATGCTCCCTGTTGGCGATAGATGATGGAGCATGTGTTGCATCCATGCAAAATTGGCATTACCTTGTGGCGGTGTACCATATTTCCAACGTACGTCATTTTCCAGTGAAGCGTGCCACCAATCTTTAATGTTAAATGGCGGGTTTGCCATGACAAAATCAGCACGTAAGTCAGGATGTTGATCGTCTAAAAAAGTGTCTGCATTCTTTTTACCAAAGTTAAAATCAATGCCACGAATTGCCATATTCATGGCAGCAAGTTTCCATGTCGTAGGGTTACTTTCCTGCCCGTAGATGGAAATATGCTTTTTCTGCTCAGAGGCTTTGTAGTGCTTTTCTTGAGCATGTTGTTCAATGAATTTTTCACTAGAGACAAAGAAACCACCTGAACCCATAGCAGGGTCATAAACTCGACCTTTATAAGGTTGCAGCATTTCTACAATTAAAGTGACGATACTTTTAGGCGTGTAATATTGCCCACCTTGCTTACCTTCTGCCAAAGCAAACTGCCCAAGAAAATATTCATAGACATGCCCGAGAATATCTTTGCTGTGCAGACTCAGTTTTTCGCCATTGTATTCAGGCTTGGTAAAGCTAGTGTCCGAAAAAGTATTGATCAAATCCAATAGTTTGTCATTATCAAGCTGATATTGCCCAATACGATTCAGAATGCCTTTTAATTTAGGATTGGCTTTCTCAATTTCATCAAAAGCATTATCAACTAACCAAGAGATAGAACGTAATTTGACATCTTGCCCATGTTCATCTTGCCAAATAATCGAACCAATCGCTAAAGCGGCTGTATGTTGTAATGTCGTCCAACGTGCTGCTTTAGGCACCCAAAATACATTTTTTTCTTGATAGTAATCAATAATTTCTAATTCATCAGCGATTGCTCGCTGGTATTCCTCTTCTGTGTCGTATTGATCACGAGGCATGTAATAAATGTTGTGATCATCCGCTTGAGCAAATAAGTCCTTGAGTTCAGACTGACGTTCATCAAAGGCATCAGATACATATTTTAAGAAAATCAGTCCAAGTACAATATGTTTGTAGTTGGCAGCATCTAAGCTACTACGTAATTTATCAGCGGCTTTCCAAAGCTTATCATCTAAGTCATTTAGAAACTTTTGTTCCAATGAGTTCATTCTTTATCCTCAATCAATGATCAACCGCTGTGGTTTTATACTTAATGTTCAATAGTTTATTACGTTAGCACAGTTAAGACGAATGAAAAGTCATGTACTACACAAAAAATAAAGATATATATTATTTTATATTTTAATCGCCGACCAAAGCACAAAGCTAGACAACTCGGCATAGGTACGACCATATATGTCGCAGATAAGTATAATAACTTGTAATTAACCAAAAAAAATAAGAAAACAGCAGTTCTCTTATTTTAGCTTATTTGCATTAACTAATCGATTGATACTCATTAAAAAATCTAATTCTATATTTTTCTGTCCATCCGCTTAAACTAATTCACAGCTCGTACATTGTTCTGCAACCCCTTCTGAATATCCTGCACAAAACTTTGCCCTTGATTCGGGTTGAATCGGGCTTTCGGTTTTGATGCATGCTGTACCTGATCAGATGATTCCTGCTCAGCTTCAATATTTTCCTCCATATAAAACTCTTCCACCAAATCCAATCCCTCCTCACTATTCACTTCAAACTGTGTATTGGCAAAACCCTGCCTTGCCGTCTGATCTAATGCTGATTGATTAAATCCACTCTGCTTACTTTGCTGATCAATCTCCTTCGCCATTTGAATGGCATCTTGTAAACTCACACCATCCCTTAAGGTCAGATCCACGTAGTACACGGGCTGACGATAGCTTTGTGTGGTGCTTTTCCCCCGCAATGTCAGCTGTAATGGTAGGCATGAAAGTAAACCATTGGATGAAGCTTGGTAGTAAGATAGCCGTGCTGCCAAAGTGCGGATGCTATTAAAACCAGTGGTTCTGAAAATAAAAGTACCGAGTTCATCCGACTCATCTAAATTGACATGCAAACGCCCATACGGTTTACAGTTACCTCCTTGTGCCAATGGGCATAAATCAGGTGATGGGCATGGTTGTTGTTCTACGCCTTGGTTGGTCAGTCGTTGACAAGTTTCACCATTTCCAACACAAATCGGTCGACCCGTTTGCCGATCAAATAAAGTGTATTCTGCACGTAGGTTGAGGTCAGGATCGTTGAAGATCATCCGTACTGGAATAGAGCGGAGTTTTTGGTTTTGTGCTTTGGCTCTAAGCTGTTCATCTAAGGGGTGTTTGATCCATCCCTCCTTACCTTGGATTTGACTGGTAATGGTAAATTGGTCATCTTTTTCAGGCAGACGTTTACCGTTCTTTTCGACAATCTTGCCGATACTGATTCGCCCTAAAATTGGCGGCGTAATAGCTAAACCTTTAATCATGTTGTTTGTCCTATAAATAAAATTTTACTGCTTACCCCTTGTTATGTAAGTAAACAGAAATATGAAAAGCTATGACTTCGCAAAAACCGCCATTGTTGGTCTACCGCTCCTTCGGGAGTCGGTAGATCGGAGGTGGTTTTTTGCGCTTTTTGGAAGATTGGAAATATCTATGTGATGGATTCAGTCATCGGTATAAATCTGAAAACGTCGTGTCCCTGCTTTGTTTTGCGGAAATTGCTCAAGCATTTCGGGATGAAGTTTGAGTACAGCCTTACTGTCTAAAGCAATGGAGTCTTTAGATCGCTTCCATGTCACTGAACCATTAGAAAAGGTGGCTCGTTCAGCATCTTTCATCAACATCTGGATTTGATGCTTAGTTTCATCAAAGTTATTTTGATGCTGCTCAATGTGATGCTTTTCTTGAATCAGTTGAGCAAACAACTGATTGGCTTGTTCATTTTGACTGAGATCTTCTACAGTTAAGGGAATATGTTGAGGATAGAGTTGCTGAATGGCTTTAGCTGCCGACTCACTAGCATCGACTGAAGGTGGCGTGTCATTTTCCACACACTCCCAAAAGTATCGCTCTGCATTCACAATATGTTGAATGACTGATTCACTGCGTACCACTTTATAGATACGAGTTTCATGACCACAGATCAGCACACAAATATGCGCTGCCTTTTTGCCTGTCACAGCCAATTGATGTTGTACCTGACACAGTACATATAACGGTACGCCATCTCTCCAGAGTTTTGCGCCATATTCTCCTGCGGTTTTACATTCTAAAATCTGGACTTCATCACTGCCCACCACGGAATAATCCAAGTTTGCTAACATAAAATGCTTATCGGCTTCAGGATGTTGCAGTACAGCATTGATACGACGGACTTTGTTGTTGGTATGCATGCTGTAGTATTCCGCGACCAAAGGTTCAAGCTGTTTGCCCCAATATAAAGGTGCATGACCTGAACTTTCATCTTCAATGGATTGTTTAACTCGTCCTGTCTTAATCATCCAAAGTTCGAGCATCGACATATAAGGATTGAGTCCACAAGCTGCGGCACAATCACTACTACCGATCCCTTGACGTCTGACTTCAAGCCATTCTGCTTGAGTCATATTTTTGGTATTGACTAAGCGTTTTGCTGTAAAGAATTTTGGTGCAATAAATGGGGTACTTGCCTGTTGCATGGATGGATTTAAAATTGCGGTATTCATGTTAAATTCCTGATTTTCATTGGGGTGGTAATAGGAGGTTTTGGTATAAGTGAAAAAATTCGGGCATAAAAAAACCACAGCCGAAGCTATGGTTTTAATAATTTTTAAAATTTAAGATTCTCTTTAAAAAATGCCTAGATAGGTCTAACTTTCCATGAGTGAAAAATGCATTTTCAGCACTATGCGATCATGTTAAGCGCCTGTTCCAATCCTCGTTGTTTCATGGCTGCGCCTGCACCAAACCAAGCTGAATCAAGTCGATGGTCAGTACTCATGGCACGTCGCTCATGGTCAATAAATTCTGTGATTGAACACAGTAATCCATAGGCTGTTCCTTTGGCAGAACTCAGCTCTGCACCACGCCCCTGACCATTAAACATTTCCATTGCTCGACTCATAGCTTTGCCATTTGGTTCGGCTTTATCCTTGCCATTGGCTTGGGCTTGTGAAGCAACATCACGGTAGAACTGAATAATGTTGTCCTCTTGATCTAATACGTTGTTCATGGTGCTGTTATTGAATACAGCATCAAAATAAGCTGAGGCTTCCATTTGACTGACCTTACGCTGACTAAGTTGTTTCATTTCATACATATGTTCATCCCATGCACGTAAAGAAATGCCCAATTGCTGTTTGACCTTGTCTGGATCAAATTTAGTACTGTGTGGAACTTTAACCACACCTGCACTGCTGTTCTGACCTTTTAGTGCAATCGCTAAAGTGTTGTTACATACCACACGAATCGAGGTGAATTGTGCGGTAGTGGCTAGTGTTCCATCACATGCAGTTGCCAAGAGCATATAGCCATTACTGACATCTTTACCCTTTAACATCGATGTTTGTCCTGTACGTGCCAATGCCCAGAATTTCTTTCCACCTTTGAGTACACCTGCGGTTTCAAGTTCAAAGCCTGATTGTTCAGTGAGATCACGATAAAATTCTAAAATCTCTCTCGGTTGAACTTCCTGAAAGCGTTGGCTAACGACTGATAGTGGTGCATGGGTGTCTGAGCGATAAAGTACTCGTTGCTCTTCATAAGGCATGATGATGCTCTGCCCTCGTTCGTTCTGTGCCATATAACTGACATTGGACGACTCAATCCGCCAGTCCATTCCTGCTTGCTGTGCCCAGACTTCAATAGGTTGGTTTTGAGACAGTTGATTGCCGAGCCCATGCCAAGGGGTCTCGCCGACATAAGCCATTTGTTCAAGTTGATGTGCCATAGTGTTATTCCTTTTAAATGAAACTGAAATTTAAATATGTATGTGTGAAGAGCTGTTTAGCTCGAATGCATTTCCTGCAATAGATAACTTGGAAACTTTTGATAACAGTTGTGGCAGAAGCACAAACTCTGCTGTGTTGGTACGCTTTGTTCGGTAAATGAATTCAACACACTGCCCAATAATGTTCCTGCGATTCCACCGACGATCGGCGGTAGATTGAAAGACTTTGCGACTGTGCTTCCCAATGCACCCAATGTGGTCGGTGTGACCAAATTGTTTAAGGGTATATTTGATTGTTGCGTACTTACTTCAATCAACATCACATTCATTGAATGGCAAAATGGACAGCTCAAGCTCATGGCTCGACTCCTAAATTTTGGGCATAAAAAAGCCTGCTCGTTGGCAGGCTTTGTTGTCATATTTTCATGTGATCTCAAAAGAGCTTCATGATTCTCATTAGGATGTTATGTATCTGAAATTATTTGGAATCATCGTAAAACTTTTAGGACTATTTCATTATTCAATTAGCAATATTCCTTCATCCAGTTTTCACGTACCAACTATCTTTTATCATCCAATCTAAATTCAATTTCGAAATTGATACCATCCCAAACAGTTAGTTCACCAATCCAATCTTTTTTTGCATTGAATTTTTTAGAATATTTACTACCATCCTTGCCGTCTAAGATATGTTGAAAATCACTTGAATCATTCAGCATTGATATGATCGGTCTTATCTTTAATTTTTCTTTAAAAGCAAGATCAAGGTTTTTTTTAAACTCATTACATCCATTTCCAGACCACCTATCTATTCGATCACGGTATAGTTGCTTTCTTTCAGTTGGATGCTTAAAGAGTAATGGTTTATGACCCCACAAGCTAACTATGAGTTCGTTATTAGAGCTAATGGAAGATACAGACCAATTAGGATTTTTAAGTTCCGCATTAAATTTCTTGAACTCATCTACAATTCCCATAAGGCAATACTCATTCAAAATAAATTTTATCTAGAAAACGGTTTATAAAACAACGAATCATAAGAATTATCAAGAAAATATAAAGTGGAATTTCAATAAATTCCACTTTAAAAAAGAAGCATACGAATTTAAGTATTGCTATCTTTTTTTATTAAGAAACTTAATTCAGATTGCTCAACATCACACTGCTCAAATATTTTTTTAAGAATATTTATTTTGGTTCTCGTTGAACAATTTGTGTATAAGAAAACCGACCTACTGATTTCAGTAAAATTATTTGTCGTTTCAAGCAAGGAAAGATCATAAAACTTTTGATCAGCACATAAACTCATAATTTTCGTTGTGTGTTGTTCTAATAAATATTTTACGACATCTATCTGCATTTCTTTCCATGATTGTACTTTAGATTCAACATCATACAAGGTATAAGATACTAAGGTGTATCCTGTAAAATCAAAGTCATCTTCCAGTAAATATTCATTCGTTTCCTCTACAGGTGGAGCATAACTTGTTGTTGGGTAATACCATAATTTAAGTGATTTCTTTGATAGGCGGCTTTGTCTTTCAACCAGCTCATCTTCCGTCCATTTTAGACATTCTCTTACATATTGATTCAAACGCAAATTACTGTCTTTAAATCCATTTTCAACGTCTAATTTATCTTTAAAAGGTCGATTACTATATTTGCTGTTATAACCAGTTAATGTCAAATTTGGCAGAGTATGCAACCATTGCTCGTGAATCTGTTGTGATTTTTCACCCAATTCTTTTTGCCAAACAGGAGAAAGCGTTTGGGGCATGATATGCTCTATGGTGTATGTTCCATCTTTAATTCTTTCAATTACATTAATTTGTTCTTTGCTTTCCTCATTTTCTAGAAAACTAAATAAATATGCTTTATTTTTCGAACTCATGGCATAAATGTTACGGCTAAAAAGAGCTTGCTCAAATTCCTCATCATTAGGAAAACGACTTGATTCCTCTTTATTTAACAGCACATATTTATAAATTTCAGCATAGGATGCCAATTGGCTAGGTTGTGCTTTCTTAGTCACATCTTTATCTAAAGTTGCAAAAATTTTAGACAAAGCATTAGTGGCTAAACCAACAATCAAACGTCTAAATAAAAATATTTCCGTTACTCTTAAAAGTTCAGTGATCTCTTGATCAGTAAGATTTTTTTCATTCCAACGTTTTAGAATTGCCAATACGACTGGAAATATAACGGTAAACTCTAACTGACTCAGCCGTACCAACACAGCGGTAAAACTGTTTTGATATTGCATCGGATTCAAAATGATTGCATAAAGCTTTGAATACTCCAGTAAATCTTTTAATAGTGCCTCAATGTCATCATTATTCTTTTTCACATAATCTTTGAAAGTAAAATAGATATCTTTAATAACGACTGTGCGATTTAGTTTTAAGGTTAAATAATCTTTGAAAAAATCACTAACCTTAAAATTGGTATTTTTCTCAATTTTGTTCCAAAAAGCTTCATAATATTTTTCTTGTAATTCAGAGGAAAGTCCCATCAAAATGAAATTTCGGATTTTATCTCCTTCCTCAAGCTCAAGTCCAGTCGAGTTCAAACTTTCAAAAATAAGCTGTGGGTCATCATCCTTTTCTAGAAAAATATCAATTGTTTGTAGTCGTGAAATGGCATCATACAAATCATCAATGTCGATATTTTCATTCAGTATTCTGTCTCGAAAATATCTAAAATTTGACGTTACATTAGAACCATCAACAAAATCTGATTCATCACCAAACAATGCATCGAAAGCTTTACAGTCATCTTTGATTGGCTTTAATCTTATTTTCCGCTGATCTTCTTGATACTCATCTACTAAATGTTTTTTGGTGATTTTCTCAATTAAACGATCATCTTTAGGAATAACTTTTTTATGCTTCAATAAATCCACAATAGCAATCAACAAAATTGATATGGTCGTTAACCGTTGTTGTCCATCAATAATTAAGAAGTCTTCTTTTTTGCCACCTTGCATATGGCTTGAAACAATACTACCGAAGAAATGAGGGGCATCAGGCTTTTTAATTAACCCTTTTAAATCATTAAGTAACTGAGCACAATGTTTGTTCTGCCAACTATAGTTACGCTGGTAAACAGGAATGATAAATCTTTTATCCGAACCATCAATAAATTTCAGAAATTGTTTTGCTTCACCCTTCATTTTTTCCCCGTTACGTAAATATATACATTTTAATGATCATAAAGTATGAGGACTAATTCTATAGCAATTAGAATGATTTAATATAGATCCATACCCATCTTAGAATTTTACCAAAAACTTTTTTTCATACGCTTCAATCTTTGATTTTACTTGTTTTTCCAATATCGCTTGATTGACTAAACCCACCCTTAATTTTATCATTCAACTGCTGACCTACATCGTCAGTCGGTTTTGACAGACCGTTTACCCAAAGCACACTAAAAAGTTTATCTTTTTGGTGGGCGACCCTGCGTGCCCCCTCTGCGGCGGAACGGGAGGGGGACACCTACGGGTGTGCTGATCTTTTTGGGTATCAGTCTGTCAACCCTCTTTCGTTTCGCCACCATTATTTGACAGTAATGCGGTGAAACTTCTTTTATACCCAAAGGAGTCATACCCATGACTAAGTTTTTTCTATCTATATTGTTTTCCCTAAAACGATTTTATATTCCTCTGTTGCATTAGCAGCTTTCATAAATGTTTGCTTATTCGACTGATCTAAACGCTATTTAGCTTTAGAAGGCACTGTCGCATCTACACTTTAGTCGATTCAGCAAAATTTATTACACATCAAATAACACAATAAAAATTAGGGGAAATGATGAAAATTCAAACTTCACTCATTGTTGTCTCAGTTGCACTTCTAGCATCAGGCTGTGCCAGTAAAACCGAACGTCAATTTATCAGTGGATGTAAAACAGGCGGCATTGATGGCAGCACGTGTTCATGTATTTACGACAAACTTGAACATAAATATGGAGAAAATGGACTTAAAGAAAATCTCTATACCTTGCAGCAAACTGAATCCTTCCAAAGAGATATGGTCAATATTTCCTATCAGTGCATGAAGGAGTAGCCATGAGAACACTTGCTGGCATTATCTGCATTATTGCAGTGATTTGCTTTTTAGGCTTGCCATTTATTGGCTTCATGATCGTGATGGCACTATTTATCGCATTGGCAAAATATGCAACTGGGGGAAAGTAAATGAATTCAAATATTAAGACATGGGTGATTAGTAGCTACTTAGTGATTGGTTTTTTCTTTGCCATCTATCAACACTTTTGGGGGCAATATAACTACAAGTCTTTTGCCTACAATATTGGACAGGGCTTTGTTTGGCCTGCCGTAATGTTTCCAGTTGTCGGTAAAATCATTGGTGGAATTTTGATTCTATGTTTGGTCGGTTTTCTGACTATGCGCTCTAAGTGAGTACCAAACTATGAAAAAAATACTTTCTATAGTGATGTTGTCTAGCTTACTGATGGCATGTAATCAGAATAATCAGCCAACTCAGAAAAGTACAACGGATCAAGTATCTAGTTCGTCCAATGCTCCAGTTCAGAATGAACAATCCAAATATGCTCCATATAGCAAGGATGAGGTTGAAGCCAAAGTACAAGCTCTAACTCAGATTGTGGAAAATGATACTGAGTATCTGCCTGCTGCGGTCAAACAAGCTCAGTCATTTCTTGAGAGTTGGGAAAAATATCCTGAAGCACTCAAATCCATGATGGAGTCTGATCTTGATCCAAACAATCCTGATTACAGCAATAATATTCCCATGGAAATGGAACAGCCTGCATTATCTGTTCGTGCCCAAATTACCAGTCGGGAGTCACAATCTGCTTTCAATGTACAAGGAGCAATTGAATATATTCTAGAAATTCAGTCAACCAACGATCAACCTTTTGTTCTTCAAGGTATGAGCATTAATCGTGGTCGTTGTGGTTATTACACCGCTGACTTTCATAGCAAGATGCCTGTACAAATGAGTTATAGCTCAACGGTATCGTACTTATTGAAATGCCGTGGTGATCAAGTCCTTGAAGCTGAATTGATAACCGATCAAGGCAATGTGAGTTTGTCTTTCTGATGTCAGGATATTTGAGATAGAGAACATGGTATTAACCGTGTTCTCTATTCTCAAAATGACCTATTCTTTATATGCCTCTTCGCCAATCCAGATCAAACTGACTAATCCCAAATGACCTCATTTTAGGGGATGTCTTGGCACGTAAGCGTTGTTCTACTTTTTTAGGATTCACCAAATATAGACCAGCACGAATAGCATTCTCGACTTGTTTTGGTTGATTTCTATGAATCATTCCTATACCAAGCAAACCATTGACCTCAAACTTTTCTTTATTCTCTTTTCGGTTACAGTTGAAATAGCTCCCTTGGTGATTAGTAATGCATTCTTGCCAGTACTTCCCTACTGCTTCTCCTAACCATTCATCGCCGTCTCGTAGATTACCATCATAAATAAGTAATAAATGGCAATGGTAGCCTTTCTTTGCACCTTGCTCGAATGCCCAAACACAGCCCTGTAAATCACGAAAGCAGCTATCTTTGTTCGACATTCTATTCCGTAGTATTTCCAAAGCCCGATGAAAGTCTTCGACATCCCAATTCGCTTGATGTTCTTGAAGGATTCCTACATCTACTCGTACAAAGACCAACCTAGCATAATGATGGAGCATTTTGTTCAAATAGGAAGCTAGTTCAATTTGGTTTTTTCTTTCTTGATATTTAAATTTATGAATATCTTGAACAGCATTTTTCATCTCATGCAGAATAGTCCCTTGGATATGAAAAATATGATTGAGTTCAAATCGAAGAATATCTTCATAAATATGGAAATCCAATTTTTCCATGATGTAATCTACAAGAATAATCACTCTTTTGAAAACATTAATAATTTTAGAATAAGTAAAGTCCTCTCTGTAAATCACTTTAAAAGTACATACAGCATCTAACAGTTCTCGCTTGAATTCTTCATGATCATCAATGAATCGCTCATGGCATGTACTCATCATAAAATCTTCGATTGAGATCAGGATGGATGATTCATTTTCTAATGGAAAATTCTGGTACATTTAGGTTCTCACTGAAACATAGGGTTCATATGTAAGTGAGGAATATATTTTTTTACTGATCTTGATTCTAAAGCAGGATGTCGTGGTCATCCTGCTGTACTGAATATACTCATAGACCTTGGAACATACTATAGGGATAATTCACAATGTCTTTAGCATTGTGATATTGATACGTTGTCTATAGCCCATTTGAGTATGGGCTATACTGAGCTAAGTAAATTACTATACTCAAATATTAGATAAGATATTGTTTGTATTATTAATATATTACTTATAGTTAATAATATAAGATACCTGTTAAGCATTCTGAGCTGTTACTTCGATAAGATCATTCATCCACAAGATGCTGATCACCGATGTATCAGAAAAAATGTCAAAATGTGCTTAGGCTAAAGTTACGCCTTAGATTTGGTTTTAACTTTAGATTTAATCACACTGCCTTTTACTAAAACTTTAGGGACTCGAACGGTCGCTTGTCGCTCATACATCTCAAGGTAGCTGTAGTAATTTACCAATACTTCAAAGACCTGCTTTCGTCTAGATTGGTCACCAATTTCAAGTAACAAAGATTGCTGATTCAACTCAGGAACTGATGGCATTAAAGGAACCGTATCGAATAATGTTTTAACTCCATCCTGTTGAACAGTGTTCATTTGGGTTTTCCACATTTCCCCAAATAAATCATCCTTACCTTTTAGTTCCTCGTACTTTCTCGCATCAAAAACTAAAATCAGATCAAGATAAGTATGCTGTCCAGCATATTCACGCCATGCTCCAAAGTAACCTATCATACTGGATACTGGTTCCTTACTGCGGTTACGTAAAAACATCTCTGTAATATTTTTTGAGAAAATCTGCTGATTGACTTCTGCCTCATTTGACTCCAAACCAAAGCGGACTCGATAAAGA
>Ga0099800_1208_pt1 | contig 15327 bp, 15 predicted proteins | sample Uncmet6_SortRC_1_FD_89868 | JGI IMG/M metagenome (GOLD analysis project Ga0099800, IMG submission 89868) | Marine eukaryotic communities from CALCOFI LINE 67, Pacific Ocean - CN11_C50_N6_SortRC_1 | ecosystem: Environmental > Aquatic > Marine > Oceanic | place: Pacific Ocean: Monterey Bay... | reverse complement strand
TTTACCTCATGTCAAAGGAGTTTCAATTTTGAGTACAAAAGCCTAACGGGAAATTGCCCATAAATTAAAAGTGTTTGCTCACGCTGAACAAAATGGCAATGTTGCATTGACCTGTCGATATTTTGGTATTTCACGAGATACTTTTTATGTTGGAAGAAGAATTATAGATCCAAAGGAGAAATTGGTTTAGTCAATAGTAAGCCATGCCCACAGAACCCTAAACTACGCACGCCAGCTGAGATCGAAGAGAAGATTATTCATTTACGTCAACACTATTATTTTGGACAGCTACGGATGAGTTGGTATTTATGGCGCTATCACCAAATTAAGATTTCAGCAGCTGGGGTATACCATGTGTTAAAACGCCATGGCATGAATCGGTTGCCTCAGAATCAGCGTAAACGATCTATTCCTGCTCCTCAGCGTTATGAAAAACAAGTACCAGGGTATCATGTTCAAGTTGATGTAAAGTTTCTCTTTTTTAAAGATCAGAATGGAAAACAAGTCAAACGATATCAATATACTGCTATTGATGATGCAACCAGAATTAGGGCATTAAAGATTTATGAAAACATAATCAAGCCATTGCTATTGATTTCGTCAATTATGTGATCGACAAATTTCCTTTCCGTATCCATACCATTCAGACTGATAACGGTCATGAATTTCAGTCTAAATTCCATTGGCATCTGAATGATCTGGCCGTTCATCATCGCTATATTAAACCACGTACACCCCAACATAACGGTAAGGTCGAACGATCTCATAAGACGGATAAAATGGAGTTCTACCAATTATTAGACTATACCGATGATGTGGATTTAAGAGCTAAGCTAGTCGAATGGGAGGCATTTTACAATTATGCCCGACCTCATGCAGCTATGAATGGCAAAACACCCTATGAGCGATTAAAAGAAAAGTTATGTTAAAATCTTGGTGTCAGTGGAGGTACTAGTATTCACATGTTCAGCTTGTGGCTGAGCATACCATTGAGTCTGCGGATCGAACCAAATTGAAATATTTCCTCGCTTGATTATAAGATGACTAATTCGTTGTGCGATAGATTTTGGATGCAGGCTTCTTCATTTGGAAATTATATTACTGATGAAGCCTTTAAGAATAGCTTTGTGCGACAAAGCCAAACAAAATTAAAAATCACCATTTTAGCGTAGATGATTCATAAGAATAAAATTGAGAAAAACCAAATTGCTATTGGTGTAATATTTGGAATATGCGATATTTTGATAAAACTTTGACAAGGAAAAGGTGAGATGTTTACAGCGTCTTGTTTATGTGGTGGCATTCAATTAAAACTATTGGCTCCTTTAAATCCAATCAATGTCTGTCACTGTAAACAGTGCCAAAAAGCCCAAGGCAGTGCATTTGCTGCAATTACACAGGTTGAAACCAAAGATCTGGAAATTGTGCAGGGGGAAGAACTTCTACAGGCGTATTTTGCAACACCAAATAAAAAGCGGGTATTTTGTAAACAATGTGGTTCACCAATTTATAGCGCACGTTTGGATAAACCTGAGGTCATTCGCTTACGTGCAGGATTGATCAACGAACCAGTCAATGTCAACGTGATTTCACATGCCTATGTCAACTCGAAAGCGACATGGGACGTCATCGGTGATCAGGCTTCGCAATATCGAGAAGCTTTGCCTGCTACATTAGTTAAATAAAGGTGTTTCTGGGTCAACAGCCTGTTTGTGATCCAGATCTAAACTTTCCAGAAGTGATTCGAGCAAATGATTATCGCGGTCGCTACGCCATGCCATGGCGGTAGTAATAAATTCTAGATGTTCTGCCAAAGGTAAAATAACCACATTGGGATATGAAAAGCGTGTGATGGATTGAGGCACCAATGCAATGCCTTGCCCACATCCCACAAACGCAATTTGTGAGGCAACCGAGCGTACTTCATGAATGACTTTTGGAAAAAAACCTTGTTTACGGCACATTCCTGTCAAAATATCATAAGATAAAGGGCTAATTTTGCGCGCAAACATAATAAATTGTTCTTGGCTCAACTGAGAAAGAGAGACTTCCTGATGTGCTGCCAAAGGATGTTTTTCGGGGAGCGCGACCGCAAGATGTTCGCGAATTAGGGGACGAGATGCAATATGATTCCCCAAATCACCTTCCAGACGGGCGAAAGCCAAATCAATATCGCCATTTTCCAGTGCGGGAATTGCTTCCACTGTGTCAATTTCTTTGACATGAATGGTCAAATTGGGAAAATGCAGTTTGGCATGTTCAATAAATTTAGGTAAAACCTCAATAATCGAAGCACTAATTGCCCCAACAGTAATGGTTCCAATCTGACCTTGCGCCGCTTCTCGAACTGCAATTTCCAAATTTTCCAGTTGATCCGCCAGTTTTTTTACCGCAGGAAGAATGGCACGTCCAGCGGGTGTCAGTTTGGTGCCCCGTCGTGAACGTTCAAATAACTGTAAGTTTAAAGAATGCTCCAGAACCTTAATTTGCTCAGTCAAAGGAGGCTGTGACATTCCAAGTTTTTTTGCGGCACGACCGAAATGTTGTTCTTCTGCAACAGTTAAGAACAACCATAGATGACGAATCAAACGAAAGTTGATCATAAATAGTAAAATAGTATGACAGTGATCTTAAAATTATATTTTACCTATCAGAGAAAGAACAGTACATTTATTATCAGCTTTAGGATGCCATTGATACACAACTGATCAAAGTCGGTTTTTCAACCCATCTTTTGTCAGAGATAAGCCAAGATTGAATAGGGACTCAATACCATGATTTTAAATGCTGAATATCACGCTTCACCGAACCCCGTGACTGAGATGCCTGTTGTCGTGTTGCACGGTTTATTTGGTAGCTTGTCAAATTTGGGCATGATTGCAAGAAAGCTCAATCAGAATCATCATGTGATTCAAATGGATTTGCGTAATCATGGTGGGTCGCCACATTCAGCAGATATGAGTTATGAGTTGATGGCGCAGGATGTGGTTGAAACACTCGATCATTTACAGGTTAATCGTTTCTCTCTGGTTGGGCATTCTATGGGTGGAAAAACCTCGATGAAAATCGTTGGTTTATTTCCTGAACGCGTTGAGCAATTGGTCATATTGGATGTTGCACCTGTGCCTTATGCAGGTGAGCGCCATGAAGGCATGTTTGCTGCGATTGATGCTGTGATTGAACAACATAATCCAAATTTAAGCCGTACTCAGGCGGCAGAAATTATGAGAAAGTATCTACCGCATGAGATGATTGTGCAGTTTTTACTTAAATCCTTTGTAAAAGGTCAATGGCTATATAATGTAGATGCATTTAAAGCCAATTATGGAAATCTTGTGGGATGGAATCCAATCCAGCCTTGGAATAAACCTTGTTTGTTTATCCGTGGTGGAAATTCGGAGTACATTTTGCCTCAATATCAAGCCGAAATAGAACAGCAATTTCCGCAAGCGCACATTGAAACTGTTGAAGGAACAGGGCATTGGTTGCATGCAGAAAAGCCAGATATCGTTTTAGGTTTTATTCAAAATTATTTGAATCATGAGGTTGAGGTAAATGTATAAGCTGCAATCGCGATTGTTAAGTTCAATTGCCGCAAAATCCTATGGATTAATACATGTTAGCACCCCGCTTGAAGGCTGTGTTCAAACTAGCTGATCAAGATAAACCTTCTTTTTTCTCAGTCCTCCTCATTGGAATCGCACAGATTATCGTATGGGGAGGATCTTTCTTTTTATTGGCAGTCATGGCGCGTCCAATTATGTCCGAAATGGGCTGGGGACGTGAACTGGTCTACGGTGCTTTATCTTTAAGTATTTTGGTTTCCGCATTTGCACTGCCTTATATTGGTCGCTTAATTTCCCGTCATGGTGGCAAGGAAATTCTGGCCATGAGCGGGATCATCACGGCTTTAGGGTTGTTCATTCTGGCCTTTAGTTATCATCTGGCCTTTTTCTTTTTGGCCTGGATTGTAATTGGGCTAGGGATGGCGATTGGTCTGTATGACACGTTATTTGCAGTCTTGGGTAATCTATTTGGTTTAAATGCCAAAGTTGCGATAGTGAGCGTTACGCTCATTTCTGGCTTTTGTACTACGATAGTCTGGCCCGTTCAGGCTTATGCAGTCTCGTTATTTGGTTGGCGAGCGACTTGTGTATTTGGTGCAGTCTTGATGATTATTGTGATCTGGCCGATTTATCACTATGCATTGCCTAAACCAAAAAAAATCGCTGAAGCGTCTGCGCTACAGCAAAAAAATAAAACCAATTCGATGAGCTTGCCCAAATCAACCTATCACTTGATATCCATTATTTTTATGATTACTTCAATTATCATGACAGTGATGACAGTGCAATTGATTGATATTTTGCAAGAAAATGGTCTGGCTTTAGCCAGCGCCATTGCGATTAGTGCTTTGATTGGACCAAGTCAGGTGGCATCACGCATGCTGGATTTGGTGATTAAGTTTGATCATCCGATTAAATCGCTTTTGGTATCAGTTGTTTTATTGGTGGTCGGGATTGTTTTGCTGTGTATCTCACTCAAATATGCTGCACTTGCAATGATCATCTATGGCGCAGGCAATGGCTTACGTTCTATCGTACGTGGCACTTTACCGCTGACCTTGGTCAAAAAAGAGGAATATGCCTGTCTTATGGGAAAATTGGCTCGTCCATCACTCATTGCACAAGCCATGACGCCGTTGATTGCTGGGTATATGATTGATGCGTTTGGTGCAAATACGGTACTTTATAGCATCGCGTTACTGGCGCTTTTAAATGTTATTTTCTCGATGATATTAATGAAAGAAATTCGACAAAGAAAAGTGATGACTCAAAGTTAAGGTTTCAAAGGAAAATTAAACGTAGAATAAAAAAATCCAACCCGACCTGAACTGCCCCCCGAAAGTTGGACAGTGAATTAAGCGGATAATAAGGACTGATTTCTGTATTGTACAGGGGTTAGTCCTTTTAATTTAACCTTGATTCGTTCATGGTTATAATAATGAATGTAATCTTTCACTGTTTGCTCCAACTCATCAACTGATTTAAATTCTTCACCATAGAAACATTCCGATTTAAGTATTCCAAAGAAACTCTCTATTACCGCATTATCCAAGCAATTCCCTTTACGTGACATACTTTGTGTCAAACCATGCACTTTAAGCTGTTGCTGATAATGGCGCATTTGATATTGCCAACCTTGATCTGAGTGTAAAATAGGGTTTTCATCAGGTTTGAGGTTACTCAAAGCCTCACTAAGCATGTTTTTAACTAAAGCATAATGTGGTTTACGTTGGGTTTGGAATGCAATAATTTCTCCATTGAACAAATCTATGAGAGGAGATAAATACAGCTTTTCACCATGTACTTTAAATTCCGTCACATCAGTCGCCCATTTCTGGTTAGGTCGATTTGCCTTAAATTGACGTTGTAATACATTATCAGCGATCTTACCGACTTGCCCCCGATATGACCGATACTTTGCCGTCCGAATACGTGATTTTAGCGCCATCAACTGCATTAAACGCAATACACATTTATGGTTAATCATCATGCCTAAATTCCGTAAGGCATAAGTCATTCTGCGATAACCATAACGTCCTTTGTGCCGATGATAGATTGTCCTGATTTGCTGTTTTAAATCAGTATATTTATCCTCATGTTCAAATGCCTGAACATGATAATAATAGGTACTACGAGCCATCTTGGCTGCACGTAATAAATGCTTTAGAGAATAGGTTTGCCTTAATCCTGATACAAGTCCTGCAAGCTCTGCTGTTCGGCTTGCTCTTGCGCTTCCTGTTCTAGTCTTAAGGCTTTCAGCTTTTTTAGAAAGGCATTCTCTGCACGTAAATATGCCAATTCTTCCAGTAACTCTTTTGAGGTTTTATCTTGGTCTGTCTTAGTAGATTTGGTTTTGACTGACTTGGGTTTAGGCATGAGTTTAGGTCGCCCTTTAGACTTTGGTTTTAAACCATCTATACCGTGCTCTCGATATTGACGCAACCAATTGAATATCTGTGATGGGCTTTTAAGGTCGAATTTAATCATTGCTTCCCGAGCGGATAGACCATTTATTAGAACCGACTCTATAACTGCCAGTTTAAGTTCGAGAGAAAGTACTCGATGTATTTGTTTTTCAGAAAAAGCCACTTCACCTTTTTGATTATATTGAGCTACCCATTGGCGAACGAGTCCCTTGTCAATATCAAAAAACTTAGAGGTTGCTGGATAACCGTAGCCTGATAAGTAATGTTGCACAACTTTTAATTTTAATGCTTTGGTATATTTAGCCATAGAAAAGCACCCTTCAAATTAGACTAAGTGTGTCCAACTTTTAGGGTGCAGTTCAACCCAGGGTTGGATTATAAAACTGGTGTCGTTTAAACCAGAGCTTTATATTAACCTTAATTATCTTGGATTTAAATCGTTATTTATTAAAAAATGATCATATTATTTTATTGTTCTTATAAAAATAAATAATCGGATATATGTGGTATTCTTTGTTAAAATATACTTGTGATTATAGCTGAGTTTTCAAAAATGGATTTGGAACAATTATCGATACATGATCATTTTTCTGGGAAAGATGTTTTGCTTGCTGATGTCGTTCGAGCGCATGTCTATCAATTGCTCAAACATATGGAAATACAGGATACATCGACAGATAGTAAGCTATACTCCTATTTTTTAAAAGAAATGGAAAAGGGCGTATTCTCTGCTGTACTGATTAATACACGAGGTAATCAGGCACAGGCATGTCAGTTTTTGGGTATTAGCCGTTTGTGTTTATATAAGAAATTAAAGAAATATAAGCGTTTGAGCTAGATACTATTAAACGAATCAAACGACTAAACATGATATTGGTGATGGATTGTTTTAATATTTTATTTCTATGATTGTTGTTGTTTTAATTTTTTTCATTACTTTTATTAATTATGTAATATGAATTATTTTCCAAGATTATTTTTTAAATAAAAACCGAATAATTTAATCATTCGGTTTTTTTATTTTAAGGATATAAGTAGTAATAATAAATTACTTATAAGCCTAATGCCTGTTGCACTAATTCAGTTTGTTGTTTGGCGTGTAAATAAGGTGAACCGCATGCAGGTGCAGCAGCAGTTTCTCTGCCTGCATATTGTACATCTACTATTTTCTCCATTTTTGCCATCAGTTTATACAGACGTAAGGCGATAAATAACCATGCACCCTGATTTTCTGGTTCTTCTTGTGCCCAGATCAATTGTTGCAGATTTGGATATCGGCGAAAAACTTCAGTCAAACGCGCTTCAGGGTAAGGGTAGAGTTGTTCAATCCGAACAATAGCGACATGCTTAAGTTGTTGTTCACGGCGTTTTTCTAATAAATCGTAGTAGACTTTACCTGCACAGAGCACCACTCGGGTTACCTGTTCTGCATTGATATCATCTATTTCATCAATCACTGTCTGGAATGTCCCAGTCGCTAATTCATCCAATGTAGAGGTAGCAAGTTTATGTCGCAAGAGTGATTTTGGTGACATCACGATCATCGGCTTACGGATATTACGTAGTGCTTGACGGCGTAATGCATGGAAGATTTGTGCAGGTGTCGTCGGCGTGATCACTTGCATATTGTCTTCGCCACAAAGTTGTAAAAAGCGCTCTAGACGTGCCGAAGAGTGTTCAGGGCCTTGACCTTCAAATCCGTGTGGAAGTAATAGGGTCAGCCCACAGTTACGCTCCCATTTGGTTTCGCTCGACGCGATGAATTGATCGATCACTATCTGTGCACAGTTCGCAAAATCACCAAATTGAGCTTCCCAAACCACTAGACTTTTGGGCGTTGTGGTCGCATAACCAAATTCAAACGCCAAGACCGCTTCTTCGGTCAGTAATGAATCATACAGAGCGAAATGGGGTTGATTTGGTTTAATGTGGCAATGCGGAATATAGGTACTGCCATCGACCTGATGATGCAGTTTGGCATGACGATGTGAGAATGTACCACGACCCACATCTTCGCCAGTAATACGGACTGGATAATCCTGATCAATCAGGGTTGCATAAGCCAGATTTTCAGCAGCGCCCCAGTTTAAGGCGAGTTCACCTGTCTGCATGGACAAACGATCATCGACGGCTTTTTGAACTTGGCGTTGTAACACAAAGCCTTCAGGGACTGTATTTAAAATCACGCCCAATTGTTTGAGTCGATTGAGATCAAATGTGCTATCACACTCATCGCTATAACTTAGACCAATATACGGAGCCCAGTCGACATACATGCTTTGATCAGGGTCGAGCACCAGATTATCTGTGACATGTTGACCTGCATCCAGACGATCTCGATATTGCAATAACATGTGATCCGCTTCAGCTTGAGTCAGGATTTTTTCATTGATCAATTGATTTAAGTAAAGGTTGCGCGTGGTTGGTAGTTGATTGACCACTTGATACATGAGCGGTTGAGTGCCTGAGGGTTCATCGGCTTCATTATGACCACGACGACGGTAGCAATAGAGATCGACCACGATATCTTTACGAAATTCTTTACGATAGTCATGCGCCAATTGGATCGCATAAATTGTTGCTTCTGGGTCATCCGCATTGACATGTAAAATCGGTGCCTGAACGGTTTTGGCGACGTCGGTACAGTATTCAGTAGAACGCGTATCTAAAATATTGGAGGTGGTAAATCCAACCTGATTATTGACAATCACATGCAATGTTCCACCGACATAGTAGGCACGGGTTTGTGACATTTGGAATGCTTCCATCACCACGCCTTGACCTGCAAAAGCAGCATCACCATGCACACTGACCGACAATACTTCATCGACATTTTGACGACGATCTTGACGGGCACGGGCAGACCCAACCGCAACAGGGGAGACAATTTCCAAGTGAGATGGATTGGGCTGAAGTGCCAAATGGACTTCACCGCCATCTGTCATGACATTGGATGAATAACCTTGATGGTATTTCACATCGCCTGAGCCTGAGTTCGTAAACAGCTTACCTTCAAATTCGGCAAACATTTCATTGGGATGCTTGCCAAAAATATTGACCAGTTGATTTAATCGACCGCGATGACACATGCCAAGCGCAATTTCTTTAGTACCTGTTGCACATGCGCGTTGAATAATTTCATGCATCAAAGGGACTAAGGTTTCTGCACCTTCAGCACCGAAACGTTTAGCACCTACAAATTTGTTAGCCAGATATTTTTCCAGACCTTCAGCTTTATTGAGCAAATGAAAAATCTGTTTTTTCTTATCTGCACTAAAGTTAAAACGATTTTGGGTTTGCTCTAAGCGGCGTTGTAACCAGCGTTGTTCCTGAGTATTGATCAAATGAGTAAATTCAGCACCAATACTTTGGCAATAGGTATTTTCAAGGTGCTGAATGATCTCTTTTAAGCTTGCTTGTGGCTTGCCAATCGCCAGATCATCCGTAAAAAAAAAGGTAGCTAAGTCTGCTTGGGTTAAACCATGCGTGGCCAATTCTAGCTCAGCAACATGTTCACGTTTGGCCAAACCTAACGGGTCTAGTTTGGCCTTTTGATGACCACGATGACGATAAGCTGCGATCAGTTTAATGACTGCAATTTGACGCAGTTGTTGTTCTGGGCTGACCTCAGTTTTTTCGATATTTTGAACACGATGTGCATTCCGTGCCAGATCCTTAAATTGTTGTTTGATCGGACCGTGGGGTTGATCGCCCTGAGGAAATTGCCCAAAATACCGTTGCCAATCTTCACTTAGCGTTTCAGGTGCAAGCAGATATTGTTCATACAGCTCTTCAATGTAGGTGGCACTGTCGGCAGAAAGTGTCAGATCTGTACTAATTTTGCCGATCACCTCTTGCATCTGTGCTTTCATATCCTTTTGTATATACATAATCTGATGTCCTGCGATCAATAAAGATTATGGATATTCATAATCTTTGTTTTTTAATACGGTGTTGAAAGGACATTGAAGATCTAATATGTACTCATGCCACAGACCTGTGAAGCTCAAACATGCCATGCTAAAGAGTGGGTCGAAATCATGGCAGGATTAGTTCAGGTAACATAGACAAGGATGGTGATCTAAATGATGATGATGTCCTTTCATCAATGATTGGAATAAACATCGCACGTTGCTGCGCTGTTGTTTCTATTTTGATCATAAGAACAAAATGCTGATTTTTAAAATACTAAGATTTAATAGCTGTGATACGAAAAGCATATAAGTGAAAACAGGGTATAAAAAAGGATTGCATTAAAAAAATACAATCCATTTTTATTGATGAAAGTACGATTTAAATCACATGCTGTTGTTTAAGCTGTTCAATCTCATGTTGTGAATAATTCAGCTCACTGAGAATATCAGCACTATTTTCACCGAGATCCGGCACCGACTTAATCACAAAATCCTGATCATCAGTTAAACCGACGGGCTTGAGAGTTGGAACTTTACCAATCGGCGTTTCGACTTCTGTCCAGCGATGGCGCGCTTGAAGTTGTGGGTGATGCCAGACATCCTGCATTTCGTTGACACTGGCATTGGCAATTTTGGCTTTTTCCAGACGCTCAATCACTTGATCACGAGTCAGTTGACCGAAACATTCAATAATAATCTGTTTGAGTGCTTCACGGTTTCTAACACGCAAGGTATTGTTGATAAATTCTGGCTGATTTGCCGTTTCTGGCTGTTCCAACACGATCTGACAAAATGCTTGCCATTCACGTTCATTTTGAATACCAAGCATGACTTGACCATCTTGAGCAGGAAAAGGCCCATAAGGATAAATCGTGGCATGAGCCGAACCTGTACGGGGCGGTGGGGTATCGCCACGTAGCGTGTAATATAAAGGATAACCCATCCATTCGGTCATACTTTCGAGCATCGAAACATCGATACGTTTGCCTTTACCTGTTTGGCTGCGTTCAAGCAAAGCAGCTAAAATGTTGCTATAGGCATACATACCCGCTGCGATATCGGCAATTGAACAACCCGCTTTAACATAATCATTCGGCGTCCCTGTAATTGATAAAAAGCCAGATTCGCTTTGAATCAATAAATCATAGGCTTTTTTGTTACGATATGGGCCAGGATGCTCATGATCATCGCCATAGCCTGAAATATCACAGACGATGATTTTAGGATTAATCTGTGAAAGTTCTTCATAGGACAAGCCTAAACGCGCCGCTGCACCCGGTGCCAGATTTTGTACCAATACATCGGCTTGCATAATCAACTTATGCAAAATATCTTTGGCAGGATCAGCTTTGACATCCAGCGTCAAACTTTCTTTAGAGCGATTTGTCCAGACAAAATGTGAAGACATACCATCGACACGTTCATCATATTTACGGGCAAAATCACCGACATTGGGACGTTCAACCTTTATTACCCGAGCGCCTAAATCTGCCAACTGACGCGTACAAAACGGTGCAGCAATGGCATGTTCAAGGGTAATGACCGTAATTCCTTCTAATGGTCGCATGAGATAACTCCCTTATTTAAAACTGACTTTTGCCTGCATGGCAGTTTGGCCATCGACATGTTCAATCCAGAGTTCACCGTCTTGCTCTTGAATATTGCCACAGACATAAAACTCATTAAAATCAAAAACAGGTTTAACTGCACGGAATTCGAAACTCTCGACCTGTTTGTCTGGGTATTCCTGTGTCATGAAGTGTAACAACAGGGTGGCAAGTAAAGGCCCATGTACCACTAGACCTGGATAACCTTCTATTTGGGTACAATAAGAACGATCGTAGTGAATCTTGTGACCATTAAATGTCAATGCTGAATAACGGAATAAAGTCGGCGTGGTCACGGGATAGCTTTTTTTATAGCTATAGTTTTTGGCAGGCAGCTCAGACTTTTCACGCGCTTTTGGCTTTTCCGATGCTTGTGTAGAGCCTTTGTTTTGCAGATTACTGGTTGCTTCGCGGTAGACAATATCGTGTTCTTCTACAATTGCGAGCACATCTTCGGCATAAATTGAATGCTGCACAGTCACAAAATATAAATCACCACTACGACCTTGCTTAAATTCAACGTTTAAAATTTCAGATTCGCGGCGTAGTTGTTGATTGACACGAATGGGTGAGTGAAATTTTAAACGACCACCTGCCCACATCCGTTTTGGAAAAGGAATTGGCGGTAAAAAACTGCCTTTGTAGGGATGTCCATCTTCGGCAAGTTCAGACTGGTTGACGACAGGCAAGAAATATAACCAATGAAATAAAAGCGGAAGTTCATCAATCGGTTGACCGTATTGATTGAGTAACGCTTGCATCATGCCTATCGGTTTATCATTACAAACATCATGATAGACTTCTTTTTTACCAATCCATGCTTCAAAATTATTCATTTTATTGATCCTGTAAAGTCCTTTACTACTCAACCGAAGCCTGTAACACCTGTTCGGCACGACGAATCACCGGCAAATCGATCATTTTGCCATCCAGACTAATGGCTTGACCTTGTGCTGCATTGACGGCATCAAGCACACGTTTGGCCCAGTCAATTTCGGTTGCACTTGGACGAAACACCTGATTCACCTGCTCAACTTGCAAGGGATGGATACACAACTTGCCTGAAAAACCTAAATTTTTGGCCTGCGTGGTTTCAAGTTTTAAGAGTTCATCATTTTTAATATCGACTGTGACACCGTCAATCGGCGGGTGGATATTGGCCAGTTTAGACGCCAGCACAATTTCATTACGGAAATAGACCAGTTCTGCGTAGCCGCCATTCATGCCCATTTCCAGTTGGAAATCAATTGAACCAAACATCAAGGCTTTGACATACGCCGTTTTAGCTATCTCACGAACTTGCGCCAGACCAAGAGGCGTTTCAATGAGAGGGTAGACATCTACTGTTTTCACTTGTGTTACGGCGTCAACATCGGCTGGTTCCTCAGTTTTAGGCAGCACGATTGCAGAAACATTGGCATATTGGAGTAATGAAAGATCATCGTTAAACCATTGGGTTTGTCGAGAATTAACACGGATCATGATCTTTTGATTAGGATGCGCTGCAAGCCATTCTGCAAGTAATTGACGTGCCTGAACCTTTAGTTCAACTGGAACAGCATCTTCAAGATCAATAATCACTGCGTCACTGCTTGCATTCAGCGTTTTTTCAAAGCGCTCAACACGGTTAGCAGGAACAAACAGGAATGAACGAGGTGTGGTTTTCATCAATTGTTCCCCTTGATCTTAGAATGAACGAGGTAAACCTAATAAATGTTCAGACACATAGCTTAAGATCAGGTTGGTTGAAATTGGCGCAACCTGGTACAAACGAGTTTCACGGAACTTACGTTCAATATCATATTCGTTGGCAAAACCGAAACCACCATGCGTTTGTAAGCAGGCATTGGCTGCTTCCCAACTGGCTTTGGCTGCAAGATATTTCGCCATATTGGCTTCTGCACCACATTTTTGATGGGCATCGAACAGTTCGCAAGCACGGAAACGCATCAGGTTGGCTGCTTCAATTTCAACAAAAGACTCAGCCAGTGGAAATTGTACACCTTGATTTTGACCAATCGGACGACCAAAAACCACGCGGTCATTGGCATATTTCACTGCACGATCCATAAACCAGTAACCATCACCAATACATTCAGCCGCAATTAGCGTACGTTCTGCGTTTAAACCATCCAGAATGTATTTAAAGCCTTTGCCTTCTTCACCAATCAGGTTTTCTTCAGGAATTTCCAGATTTTCAAAGAACAATTCATTGGTTTCATGGTTGACCATATTTGGAATTGGACGAACAGTCATACCGTGTTTGACCGCTTCCTTCACATCCACCATAAAAATAGACATCCCCTCAGATTTTTTGTGAACTTCGGCAAGCGGTGTGGTACGTGCCAACAAAATCATCCAGTCACTGTGCTGAATACGTGAGATCCAGACTTTTTGACCATTGACGACATATTTATCGCCTTTTTTCACCGCAGTCGTGCGAATCTTGGTGGTGTCTGTACCGGCTGTAGGTTCAGTCACACCCATGGACTGTAAACGCCATTCACCGCTGGCAATTTTAGGCAAGTACAATTCTTTTTGCGCTTTTGAACCATGACGCAGTAACGTTCCCATGTTATACATTTGACCATGACAGGCGCCTGCATTGCCCCCCGAACGGTTAATTTCTTCCATCACCACGGTTGCTTCGGCAAGCCCTAAACCTGAACCGCCGTATTCTTCTGGAATCATGGCCGCTAACCAGCCCGCATGGGTAAGTGCATCCACAAATTCTTCTGGATAGCCTTTTTCTTCATCAATTTTACGATGATATTCGTCAGGGAATTGCGCGCATAAGGCACGCACTGCTTCACGAATTTCAGAAAAATTATCAAAAGTCGATTTCATGAGATGTCCTTATCAAAATGGAGCGTTTTAATGATCATATATTGTTATTGTTAAATTATTAAAATAGAATAATTTGATGGCTGTAATCTCAAAAGAGCATTGATATGGATATTAAGCAGTTAAGGGCATTTCTGACTATTTCAGAGACACGCAACATCACCAAAGCAGCAGCAATGCTGAATATTGTACAGCCTGCGGTTTCTCGTCAAATTCATTTACTTGAGGAAGAACTTGGGGTTGAACTGTTTGAGCGTGGACGGCATGGCATGAGCCTAACGCAAGAAGGTAAAGTGCTGGAAGATTATGCTCGACGGGCCTTAAAAGAAATTGAAGCCGCAAAAATGGAACTGACCTCAAAAGATGGAGCGCTTAAAGGCACGGTACATATTGGGATTTTAGCCAGTTTAAGTGAATTACTCTCGGTGGCTTTAATGCGGGTCATGAAAAAGAAGTTTCCTGACGTGAACCTCAAAATATCGGTGGGTTACTCAGGACATTTGAAAGAATGGCTAGAGGCAGGAGAGATTGATTTAGCCCTACTTTATGATTCTGTACCATCCAAGTTTATTGATAGTCATCAGATTGTGGCAGAACAATTATGGTTAATCGGGCCTTATTCCTCTGATTTACATCAGTCTAAAGCTGTTGAATTAGCTGAAATTTCAGAATTACCTTTAATTTTGCCTTATTCGCCACATCAACTGCGCTTTTTAATTGATCATGGTTTTCAAATTGAGAAATTAGATTTAAAAATAGCGGCTGAAATTAATGATCTCAATGTACAAAAACAATTGGTGAAAGAGGGACTTGGTTATACCATTTTACCTTTGGTCGCTGTAAAAAGTGATTTGCAGCAAAAGACCATTAAAGTTGCTCCTATCCAACATACAGAATTTTCACGTAATATCGCCATCGCTTTACCCAACACCCGACATATTTCCAAGCTCGTGCATGTAATTGCAGGAGA
>Ga0099800_1207_pt1 | contig 15339 bp, 14 predicted proteins | sample Uncmet6_SortRC_1_FD_89868 | JGI IMG/M metagenome (GOLD analysis project Ga0099800, IMG submission 89868) | Marine eukaryotic communities from CALCOFI LINE 67, Pacific Ocean - CN11_C50_N6_SortRC_1 | ecosystem: Environmental > Aquatic > Marine > Oceanic | place: Pacific Ocean: Monterey Bay... | reverse complement strand
TCATGCTTTGCCCATCTTTGAAGCTATAAGTAGTGTCGCACCAGCGACACCTTAGCGGGCAACCGGTTGTGCGGATAAATGTGCAAGGATGACCTGAATATAAAGACTCGCCTTGTATACTGGCGTATATCTCTGTAATTTGAAGCGTATCTTTATTATTGTTGGACACTTTGGCTCCTTGAGGTCGTTTTGGATCAAAAAACTCTCAAGCACCGTGGATATGAATTCGCTGCCTGTATCATCGAGCCGATACAGGGGCGAGCCGGTGTCGTCAAATTAAGCCCAGAGTGGCTGATACAATTAAAAGATCGAGTACACAGTCATAATGGCCTTTTCATACTGGATGAAATATTTACAGGCTTTGGAAGGATCGGATCCTTAACATCTAGCTACCAGTTAAACCCTGACATCACTGTGTTTGGCAAAGCACTTGGCGGCGGAATGCCAATTTCCATATGTACTGGAACTGATGATGTTATGAGTTCCTGGCCCTGCGAAGAAGAAGCCATACACACTGGAACTTTCTTTGGGCACCCTTTGAGCTGTGAAGTTGCTCTTAATACAATCAAAGAAATTAAAATCAGTGCTTTGGATAAACGCTCTGCGCAATTAGGGGATCAAGCAAAGTCATACTTAAAAGAGCACCTTAATCCAAAAAAATACCGACAGCTCCGCGGCACTGGGCTCTTTATCGGCATTCAGTTTCATGAACACCTAGCTGGAGCAAAATACATGCACGATCTAAGAGGTCGCGGTGTTATTGCACTAGCGAGCGGTAACGATGGAGACGTAATCTCCATCACCCCTGCGCTGAATATACCTGAACCAAAGCTGTATAAAGCTCTTAACTTAATTATCGACACGATTAATAGCTAGATGATTATTCTGATATCTCTTACGTAAATTGGAAAATTGCTTTGACTGAGGAGAAATAAGTTCTGACTTCAAATTTACTTGCAAGTTATTTATTAGAGAAGACTTTAGACCAAGCGCTACATCGGGAACAGATAACCCACATAGATCGGCAAGACCAATCATAAAATCTTTATGGGTCCTGCCTTCTCTGTAATCCGGCTCTGCGCTAGGGTGTCGAAGACAACCATTAATCAGCTCAAAATCTATCTCTACCAATATAGAGGCCTGAAAAAGCAGGTAATTCCTTGAGCGAAACATGGATGTCCCTACGAGCTTCTTATCTTCAATCGCTATATCGCTAATACCCTTTTGAGACAGCTCCATTAAGGCCGGATCTAGTTTGCTAAGGCTAGCAATAATACTTTTATTAATAGCGCAAAAGTATTTACCATTGTCGTAGAAATCCTTAACCCAAAGGCCCAAACTCACCACTACACAGCCAGGAAACAATACTACCGTGCCGCCGCCACCCGATCTCCTGAATACCTCTATATTATTATCGTTACAAAAGGCGACATCTACTTCAGAATCTAAAAGGTTGCTACTCCCAAGAACAATCATATTGGTCTGTGGGGACCAAACATTAAGCCGAATACTCTCTGCATGATATTTAAGAGCTAAATTATCTATCCACATCGTCAACCTAAAAAATAAATGGAAACATTGAAAAATATAACAATACCGAACAGGTCCACCAAACTAGCAATCACTGGGGATGAACTTACCGCAGGATCTAGGCCAGCCAGCTTAAGAATAAATGGCAGCATTGCCCCCATTACTGCACCAAATAGCACAACCCCCACCAAACTCAAAGACACAACCAAACCAGCTGCCAGCGGAAAAGAACCGGCAGATACGCGAAGAAAGCCTAAGGCTCCTAAAACACACCCCAAAGAAAAACCAATAAATATTTCACGTCGCAGAACCGTCAACCAATCGCCAAGATCAACCTCCTTTACCGCAAGCCCACGGATCATTAGCGAGGCTGCCTGAGACCCAGAATTTCCCCCTGAGGAAATGATCATTGGTAGAAAAAATACTAAATAGCTCCAACGATTAATCGTATCTTCGAAATGCTCCAGGGCATTTGTCGTAAACATCATACCCAAGAACAAAATTGCTAACCAACCCGCTCTTTTCTTTAAAAGCGTAAGCATAGGTGTCTGAAAATATGAATCTTCGAGCGCATCCTGCCCACCAAACTGCTGTATTTCTTCAGTCGCCTCTTCCTCAGCAACATCAAAAACATCGTCAGACTCAACCGTACCCAACAAGATGCCGTTTTCATCAACAACTGGTATGTATGGCTCATCATATTTTCGAAAGAAATCAACAGCATCATTTTCATCCGCCATTACAGACAAACCTGGCTGACTCCTTTTCATTAACTTAGCTACTTCCACTGACATGGGGTCTGCTGCGATTAAAGATACAATTGGAATATGACCCATGTAGTGATGGTCTGCATCAACCACAAATATATTATTTAACAATACTTCTGGGAAGTTACCGGCGTTCCACCGAATATAATCCAAGGCTGATGACGCCGTCATGTCGACACTTATCGAGACGAACTCAGGGTTCATCAACCGTCCAACAGAATCCTCCGGGTAGGAAAGCAGCTGCTTAGCAATTTTCCTTTCTCCAGGAGATAACATCTTGAGAAAGCGATCGCTCAGCTCATACGGCAAGCCCTCTAAAAGCTTAGTCCTATCAACTGGGTCTAAATCATTAATTAAGCCTACGACAACAGTATCAGGCAGCCTGTCTAACATGCTGCGCTGACGGTCCACCCCTAAGTACGCAAAAACCTCTGAGCGGCGAATTTTAGCTACATTGCGAAAGAGTATAATGGACTCTACAACAGAAATTTCCTCGAAGATCTCAGATATATCTGCCGAATTGGCTCCCTTAAAAAGTTGCCTAATTCGCTTGTATTCATGCGTAGATATCGCCACCCGGACATCGTTGAGCAAATCATTCGACACTGCGAGCCTCCTCCGCTCTGTCGCAAAACCCTCCAAGTAAATGAAGAGGCTCATCGACCGTGGTTTCCCACTCCTCAATCGCACTAAGGAAATCACCGATGCGTTTTGGGTTCAGACACCTATAGCTGGCCTCGAACCTCTCAAAATCCGGAGTATAGAGGCTAGCCGATACAACTGTGGCATTGTTCCAAGCTTTTCCCTTAATATAATTCCTATACTCGGTCTCAAAACTTGGCAGCCGACTAAGGTGTCGGGAAAAAACTTCCCTCTTTCCTTTCATCATAGCCTTCATCGTCTGCTTTAAGTCGTAAAAACGCTCGAGATCTGATTTGAGCATTTTCAACCACGCCTTATATCTTTTTCGGTCTCTCTTGGCTTGCTTATATTTTGACAAAGACCTTAAGTCACCACTTTGACTAAGAAACTTCTCTGTCAGCTTCCCAGCTATAAATTCAGCGAGATTTTCGTTAAATCGCACCGAGCCCTGAGACCAAAAAGTTCGGTGCGTCAATTCGTGAAAAAACAGGTGAGCTAGCGAAGCATTTCTGCGCCGCAGCATAGGCGTAAATATCGGGTCTTCAAACCAACCTAAACTTGAGAAAGCTCCTACAGTGCCTTTCGCAACATCCCACCCTTCAGCTGCTAGTTCGCTAGCCATTTCATCTCGCTCCAACTCACTAAAGTAACCAAGATATGGAACCCGCCCGACAAAGGGAAAATACCATTTCTTCGCAACCAGCGAGTCTGGCTCAGCGGCATAAACAAGGTATGATATGCCTGACCTTTCTAATTCAACATAGTGGTTATATGAACCTTCAACATTTAAGCCTTCTTTTTCGGCAAATTTCTTAATTTCCGCTACATATTTTAGTTTTTTTACAACCCATGTTTTCTGGCTTGAATCAGAAAGAACCGTAGACACAGGAACTCTAGAGTTAATCATGGAATTATGCTGAACAGCCTGCCTAAACACGTAACCAAGCGTAGAGCAACCGACCAGAAAAAAGAACAAGAAAAAAAAGATGATATGCCGAAGTCGAAACAAAAATAGCGCCCCGTTGAAAGTTTCCCACAATTACCTCAGGCCTCAGACCCCTTACCAAGATCAAGTGTAGAAAATATTGGCAGTTAAAGATTCTGACCTATAACAATTAAATATTAATTTCAATATATTACAGAACCAGACCCCAGTTTCGCAAGCTGGCACTGTTTTTTGCTCCTCCCCCTACGGGGCTGCCCCCCCTGAGACCCCCTGCTATTTGCTGAGTTGCTGGATATGGCTTTAATAAGAAACTTCATTATTATATCTTTATTGCTACTAACTATAAAAAAAAGAGAGGCTTACGCAAACTATCATACCAGCCAGGCTCTAATCCAGGTTCCGAACATACAAGTTCCAACAAATTACCAAAAGACGGCTCCACAAAGCATGTATTTACAGCTGGGCAATATTATACAAACACGAGGAAACTTTAAATCAATCAAAACAATCTACCAGAGCAAAGAAAAAAACCGTAACCTCAAGCTGGAAACAATAAATTCCCGCAACAAAAACAGCAACAGACATCACAAGATCACCTTTACTGAAATTTCTCAAGCTTTCGTTAAGTCAGTATCTAAAGTATTAACAGAAAGATTGTCCAAGAACTATTTACCATTTAAAGAGGGTGTAAGGTTCACATTAGGGAAAGGAAAACATAGTAGCCTTAAAAAGATAACATACGGTCTCAATGACAAATATAAAAATCAAAAAATACAAGGAAAAAGACCTTTTGTTGCGAAGATCCAAAGTGAAGCCTACCCAGAGGAAAAAGCACAAAATAAACTGGGAATCCTAGAACAATTGAGGCCAGAGTTTAACGGCGTTATCACACCTAAAGAGCCCTTCGTAAAACCTACAGAGCTGCCGCCTGCGGTAATGGTCCTTCGCCAAGTAGAGGATAACTACTTTTTCGAATGGCACACATCAAAAAACCTTAAGCGTGACAAAGTTATATTTAACACTAAAATCGACATTACAGATAAAAGTAGACTGCATCACTCCTGGGACCACAATAAAAAACCTCACAAAGCTAGTCTTTCTTTAGATACCAGCAAAAACTTTTCTAAGGCTAAAATTTCAATTGAAAGGGCTTATGAAGATAAGGCCTACTTTTTGTCCTACAATATCTCTAAAAACCAAAGTTCCATTTCAATGGGAGTGAACTATAAATCCATACCATTTACTAGTGAAACTACATATGATTTTGCACTTACCACTAGCTTTTAGGGTCTTCCGCTACCGACAACAATGTAATATAATATTATTATAAACATTGTGCGGTGATTAATGGAACAATCTCATAATAAAACAGGCGCAAAGGATAGAGAAGAACGTCACACCTCTCATGCCTTAGTAGAGGTAAGGCGCTTTAAATCGTTACCTATCTTCTGTCACAGTGCTGTTTTACTAGATATAAGCGTTAACGGCTTCAAAATAGAATTCACAAGCGAGCTACATATTGAACCAGGATCAAAGCAATGGCTGAACATCCCTTTAGCTCCTTTAGGCATCTACGCACCAAAAAGACTTATCGCAAAGTCCGAGTGCAGATGGTTCGATGATCATAGGTACCGTGTCGGTGGTATATTCCTTGACCTGACTAGATCAGAAATAACAATAATAGAGCAAATAATTTCAAGCCTTAAAAGCAGGCATACTTAATTCACTTAAGCAGACTGGAAAATACTATGGTTTCATCGCAAATCGTATTCTTATCATTATCCAAAAAACTTCGTATCTGAAACTTAATTTCAGATCCTGATTCAAGATTTCTAGGTAAGATCTCTGATTCTAAAAAGACCTCAAAATCAGAGCCATTAAGCAAGTATGGCAACCAATTATTAGCGATCGTAGCACCAGTGTCACCATCAAAGATACTAATTTTTCTTGTCCCAGACCTGGAAATTACCATATACTTTCTACCAACGCTCACAAAATCTATACCGACCTCAAACCGAATAGATAAACCATCATCTTCGCTGTCTCGCGACCTTAAACCCACATAAATTCCTTTAGAAGAAGAAATTGAAAGATAATTATCTATGTTGGCTAAGCCCGGACAACTTATAACTTCCTCAGCTCCATCTCTAAGAACACTACCTGGCGCTAAATCCATGGCGTCACCGAAATTTCCATCGGCGACCATGAATTCTGGATTTACATCCCTAGATTGCGCCATATTGTTTTCAAGGCCTTTGGTAAATATAATCTCCGAAAGATCGGACCAACCATCTTGGTCGGAATCACTAGACCGAGGATTCATCGAGTATAACCGTTCTAAAAAATCTGGAACACCATCGCCATCGAAGTCTCTAAATTCTTTTTGGATCTTTTCAACCACATCTTCTTCACTTCCAATGAAAAGAGCTTTGTTAGGATATGCCGACCTTAACCGTGATATAAATCTTTTTAGTGACATCTTGGAAAATTCGGATGGTTCTATCTTGGTAGAGATTCCGGCGACATCAATCAGGTTGCCGAGCTTAATCCAAGGACTAACGGTATCATCTAACATAAGCATTACTAATTGATAAGTACCGAACCCCCTAGACATCTCCGACACCTTCTCCCCAATATATATCTCAGCTACCCTAGTATCCACAAAGTGCTTAGCAAATATACCTTGAGTCATAGCTAAAGAGGTATCTAAAATAGAAAACCTATGAATATTTACATCATTAATATCTCGCTTGCGACCCATTAAAATAAAGCGCGAGCCAGCTGTCAAAAAATAAAGTGCCTCAAGGCGTGACATCGATTCCCTGGGCCAAACGAGAGAATAGGAATCTACTATCACCGGAATCGCTGTGCTTGTAGGTAGCAGTTCTCCAGAAACCACGGTAGATAATCTAGATTCCAACTCTCTTACCATTGAAAACACATCCTCCGCTACAGTTGGATCAGAACCCTTGATCACGTCCTTAGAGGCCAATTCTTGAATTGATAACTTCAGCGATGTATATTCGTCGTCCAAACACCCCGTCAAAAAGAATTCTTTGCTGTGACTATTTAAACCAGGAAAAAATTGTAGAGAAGATTCATCTGAACCACTGGGTTCAGCAGTACTTACCTTTATACCCCAGACATTTGAATTTAATACTTCACCAATACTCAGATTTTTGTCGTACCGAATTTCAACACCATCCATACCCTGTTTCACTTCGTAGAAATCCCTAGGAACAAGGTATGTTCTAAAAAAATCGTCCAGAACTACCTGATCTTTCTCAACAGAAATCCTCCGAACCTTTTTCAAAGAGGCACCGGAATAAGATTTATTATCCAGTATATAAAAATCAAAATTTATGGAAGTACGCTCTGATAGATTAACACCGCTGACAGCTATATATATATCGCCATTGTATACATTGATTTTAGTATCACCCAAATCATTTTCGCTACCCGTATCTCCTGAGAGATCCTTAATGACAGATTCACCATTAACCCACTCATCGAAAAAACCATCAATGTAATATCCTCCGCCTATAAGTGGCAATGATGTTTTAACAGAGTGCAAACAAGACTTTCTGAACTTCTGATTCAGGCTTAGAGACGACACACCAATTGCGCTATCTTGAGAGACGCCCCTTGGCACAGATAACCCGTCATTTTCAGTGCCCTCCACCGAAACAAGATCTCCACTCCCATCACCGTATCCGCAAGACAGCACCAGCAATAAGCTGACTGTGGACCATAATATTTTATTCATTTCATCTCATTTATAATTCGAATAAATTATACCAAAAAGCTAATACGATAATACAAAACCCTCGTAGGTTATTTTTGCATACCCCTCTAACCATGAAAAAACCTATAATTATATTTGTTACTTAGATTCAGGAAATCATCTCCCTCTTGAAGCCTATGACTGCAAAATTACTAAAGACATCCGTCTATTTTTTTCTCACCTTTTTGGTTGGAAATAAATTGATAGGGTCTACTATTATGCAAAAATTCACTATTCTCAAAACCAATAAAAAATATGTATTAAAGGCTCATTTTAGCGGATCCAGTGCCTATCAAAAAGTATGCGTAAGAAAAAAAACAAAAGACAAATCGTCTGTTTTCCCACTAGAGTCTACGGGTAAGCAATTAGAGGTCCTCTTCAAGAAAGGCAGAAAAAAAGAAATTGGAGGTATCAACTTTTTTTCAAAAAGTAGGAATATAAATCGCAATATTGATCACCCATATCTAGTCACCCTTCGCGAATTATCTTGGACAATAGAGCTCCCAAAAACAAAAGACTCTCTCTATTCAATACCAGTAATGCCCATCCATATATCGGCTAAATGTGCAAATCAAAAACCTTTCAGCGTAACGTTAAAAACGCCTAAAACAAAGATCTTCAAAATTAAAATACTACAAAACTCTGAAACCAAAAAACCTACAACAATACTTCTTTACAGAAAATCTTTCGATACAACCTTCAAGCACATGGGCATCGAGTACAATTATATCGGTGATAGAGACTTTATTAGCTCTTTAATCAAAACGACAATAAAATCATCTGAAACCTTCAACCAATGGTTTGGACCATATAGAAAAAATAAAATATATATCCTCGAGAACCCCACAACGGTCCTTTCCGATTTAGACCAAATTATCTTAATTAATAAACCACGGCAACACATCCTAAAATCTCTTCAAGAGAGGTGGTTAAATTGGGTACATTGGTCTTTAACCAGCCAACTCTCATACCAATGGTGGTTTAGTGCTATCAAGAAAACAGAAAGTTCGAACTATTGGCTAACAGCAGGAATTCTCGACTTCGTGAATGAGATTGCTCTCAACCAAAATTCACTTCGGACAAATTTATTTAATAACTTTGATACCAAACTAGACCAAGCTTCACTTAGCTATAGAGACTACCAGAATTTGACTGCTTCAATACTGCAAAGAAGAGCCCCAGCAACTGTAGTAACAGACACCCAATTTAAGTCAAAACCACACGCTAGCTCTATTGCGTATATTAGACAGGTATTCTTATTAAGAAGCTTACGATTACTCTTAGGTAAAAGTACTCTGCAAAATTTCTTGAAAAAGATCCGAGAATCTTCCAACATAAAGGAGCTGACACCTATCGCATTCCTGCAGGGAGTGTCCCTGATCCAAGCTAATAAAAATAGCGGACCACTAATAAATGAATTAATAGAAAATTGGTGGACTACATCTAACTGGCCAGACTTCTACTTCGATAAATACACAACAATCAAAATAGGACCCCACTGGCTAACCAAAATAAAAGTAAATAATACAGAAAACTTTAACTCGCCAATAGAGCTAACCGCGACGCATAAAAACCAAACGCTCGCAAGGATAAGTGCACCTGAGATACACAAGCCTCTATCCATCATAACCCATCTACCCCCAACTAATTTGATTATCGATGCTAAGAAATCACTTTATGATCTCGATAGGTTTAATAACCAGCTGGAAATCCCTAAGTTCAACTTCTTTCCAGGTTCAGCTAGAAAATTTGCTGATGATGCTTACACAATTTTATGGTTTCCATATTTGTTAAAACGGCCTGGAGAGGGCATGTCTCTAGGAATAAGCTCTGAAATTCTTGAATACACGAACAGCCGGAAATCACTCACCCTCGAACATCACCAAAATAATAAGATTGATCTAAAAATGTTCAGCCAATATTGGCTTGCTCAACAAAAGACCCAAGGCACATTTTTTTTAAATAAATCAAAGGAGGGCTATCAAGCATTAGGGGTAGAGGCAACGAAAATCACGCGCCCGGAAAGTCCCTTACCAATTACAGTCTCAGTAGGATTAAAACTGCGAGGACTCGAAAATAAACCAAACTCAAATCACCCTACAGGAAGTTTTGCCATACTTATGCAACCGAAGAAATCTAAATATCTCTGCTTAGAAACCAGCTTTTCCCTTGAAAAATCAGCTTCAAATTCTGGCATCCAGTACGACTACCAAAGGTATCTAGCGACCATTGAAGCAGATATCCGAACCGACTCGCTAGGTTTCACATTTAGAACTTTTTACGGAAGCTTGGCGAGTAAAAAGCACCCTGAAAGCGCCACGTTCCAGCCCCAAACACTCACGGAAGCCAAAATCCGAATTGATGAAAATAGCCTCGAAAGAAGCGAAGGAATCATATCAATCAATACTGACATGTTCTTCCCGTTATCACTACCAATTAACCCAAATACCATGGTGCTTCCCAACAGCATTCAAGGCAGATTGTTCTATGACCAAGGGTGGACATCGACTCCATCTTTAGCATTAAAATCATTTGGAGCTGGATTCAACCTGCCCCTGGGTGGTGACGTGGTAGGTGTAGGTCCTGTTTCTTTGATAAACATCACCCTACTAGCCGTTCTATGGAAGAAGTTGGATGACACTGAGTCCCAAGATCCGACTATACTCTTTGATTTTACCGGTGAGCTCTAAAAGGACTAAATTTCAACAGGCCCAGGAAGATCAAAAAATATGAAGAGGCAAAAATCAGGCCTAACAGCACATCACTAGGATAATGTACACCAACATATATCCTTGAATATGAGACCATAAATGCTATGCTCAAAAATAATATCAACAGTATCCTAGAGGTCTTCAGACCCAAAATAAACGCCAGTAAAAACGAATTTGTAGCATGATTAGAAGGCAAGCCCAAAAGACCCCCACAGCCATCTATTACTCTTACCACCTCAACAACATGGCAAGGCCTAGCCCTTCCAAAAAAAGGCTTAACCAAATAATGAGTGATCGAATCAGATAATCCCATCACGATAAAGACCAAGAAGAAGAATTTCAGGGTAAGTTTCTTTTCAAAAAAGCACGCATAGCAAAGATACAATCCAGCTAAGACCCAAGGGTATGGGGAAGAAAGAAAAATCATTACAACATCTGAGATCTGGCTCGTATAAACCCAATTTATACTGTGGAAAAGATCTAGCTCTTCGGTCGAAACACTAAACAACAATACCCCCTAGGCCATACCTCAGTATCGGTGGCTGTACACAGCACCCTTAAGGATTAGGGGAACTTAGACTTGATGTCAAGCTTGTTTGAAAAGGCGAACCTACTGTACTTGCCGTTCCAACCTTAGCCCATCTACCTCGATTTTCCCGACCGGATCAAAACCTCTTGGCACGTATGACCTTGATATGCCTAACCTATTGATTTTAAACTTTACCCTTGGGTCCGTCACACCTCCCAGTATTCTCTTCGGCTTAAATCGCAATACAGCATGTTTTTTCTTTAATCGTGGAACTGGCTTCGGCTTTGGTAATTGAATTTTAATGCGACTCTTTTCAAGTCTTAGAGGATCCCTCATCTCTCCTTTAATCGGTCGATCTTGCTTAACATTAAAGATTTTTGTCAGACTATTTCTACTACCAAGATGATAAGTCCTATGACCCAAAGGCACAGAATAGGCGACAAAACCGGTGTTTGAAACGATTACGATAATCGATAGAATACGCACCATAAAATATATCTCCTTCAGCAACACCGCTTGTTTCGGCATCGATAAGATTCAATCAACAGGCAATATTTTCCTAATTACTTAAAAATTCTTATCCGAATACTTCTACAACTAGAGAGAATGAAAATGGCCCACATCTACATCGAGAGAGGAAAAAATAAAGGTCAGAGGATCGAAATCAAGATTCCGCTAGCCACAATTGGCCGGGATCCTAGCTGTGACATTATGATCGAAGACGATCAAATCTCGCGATACCACTGTGAGATAAAGTGTCGAGGCAAGATCTTTATTATCCGAGATGTTAATTCTAGAAACGGTACTTATCTAAACGGAGAAAAGATAATCGATTCTGCTCTCCATAACACCGATCGCATTTTACTTGGCAATACAGAACTCATATTCTTAAGTTCTGGATCTAAAGTTCGAATAACAGACCAGATAAAAAGAATCGATCAGCACGAACAAAGCTCATATGACGAGATTAAAGGGACAAAAACTTCCGATCAGCAATTCTCTGCAATTAGGCTCGACCTCTTAAATATAATAAATAACGCAGCACCACCCAATGCCCGACTCAACGCTATTTCTAATCTCGTGAGAAACACTCTGGTCTTATCCAATATAGAAGAAATATGCCAATACCTGGTTAAGAGTTTACCCGGCATCATTGGTCCATTAAAAGAAGTCACTCTATTTTTATGGCAAAAAGAAAAGAATGCTCTCGTACCTGCTGCTAAAAGTTCAGAACTATCAAAATATTCCAACGAGAAAAACTACCTGATTCGGGAGTCCGTAAGTAGAAAAATTGGCGCTATAATTGAAAAGCCTAAAAATGAAAAGCTTGCCTCGATTCCTCTCTTGAGCCGAGAAGACCTAGTGGGAGTGCTCTACCTAAGAACAACAACTTCTCAGGCTCGATTTGACAAAATAATCTCTGATCTTACATTTTTGCTTATGCAAATTTCTCCATCTATAGAAAATTTGATGTTAAGAAAGGAAATGGAAACCTGGATGCTTGGCATAGTTGAGACACTAATATCAACTGTCGAAGCCAAAGATACTTATACACGGGGTCACTCAGAAAGAGTCTGTAAAATTTCTTTAGCTATTGCAGACGAAATGAAACTCGACCCTGACACAAAAAAGATGTTGATGATTAGCTCCCTTTGCCACGATATTGGGAAAATTGGGATTCCAGATTATATACTGAAGAAAGCTTCGCTATTAAGCGCTGAAGAGTACGAAGAAATGAAGCTCCACCCCTCGCTCGGAGCCGCAATAATTGAATCTATGCCTTATTATTCGAAAATAGTTGGCGGGGTCAAATCTCACCATGAAAAATGGGATGGAACAGGCTATCCGGAAGGGCTCGCTGGGGAAGATATTCCTTTTTTTGGGAGAATAGTAGCTATAGCAGATGTCTTTGATGCTATGATTTCAGGAAGATCCTATTCAGGGTTCGTTGGGCCTGAAGAAGCGATCGAAACACTAAAAAATGAACAAGATCTATTTGATCCACATATATTTTCTTTTTTTATTAAGGCCTATAATTCCGGAAGAATTACTATTAAAACCTCGACTTTAAGTAACGAGATCAAAAAACCCACGAAAAAGACATAGAAATTCCTTGGCTAAAATTTTCCCACTAATGAGGACCATCTTTAGTTTATAATCAATGAGAACGATATCATGTGAAATCAGGAGGCCACATGTGGGGTCAGCTTGCTGTCAGTTTACAGAGCGGTAACGAGTATATTTGGGCCGTAGTGACCCTAGCTTTTATTGGGACGGTGATAATTCTGGAAAGGTTTATCATGCTGCAAGGCGTCTATTACATAGATTTCTCGAAATTTCTTCGGAACTTTAAGCGCAGCATGCACGCTGAGGACCTTGATAGAGTAATAAACCTTTGCAAGAGTGCTTCGCACACATCTCTACCATATATCGCTTTAAAAGCAGTAGAGGCATCTGAAAAAGACCCTACGATAGTGAGAGGTACCATAGAAGAGGAGTCCATAGACTTTTTACCCAAACTAGAAACGAGGCTGTCGCTATTGCCTTCTTTGGCAACATTAATCATGTTGGTTGGCATACTTGGAACCATTGACGGTTTATGGTCAGCTTTCGACTCAATAGAAATTCTCGACACCTCAGAGAAGCAAGTCAGGCTTTCACAAGGTATAGCTGGATCGCTTAACCCAACATCGCTAGCTTTAATTATCTGCATGATATTTTTAGCTCTGCACCAGATACTTAAAAGCACTGCAATAAAAATTTCTGAACGAATACATTACGGTGTAACAGTTCTAACTAACTTCCTTGTACCTCAGGAGGTAGCTACTTACATGGTTCCAATGCAGCTGCCATCTGCAGCAGCACCGGTAGCAACAGAAGTACAAGAAACTACATCCGCAGAAACCGTTAGCCCTAAAGTAGCAGATGAGCAGGAGGAAGAGGAGGAAGAAGAAGATGAAGACGACAACTTCGACGACGCTGAAATCGAAGATATTAAAGATGAGGAAGAGATTATCTGATGGCCCCTGGCACCCGAGAGCTCTAAATATATCGATTATAGGACTTCTACTTATCCTGTCATTTGTCTTCAGGGTGACCTATATATCTGGTAGTTATGGTGTTGTCGATAGTGAAATACCCTTGGTAAAAGTTGAGGTAAAGGACCCACAGGCAAATGCCCAAAAAGAACGAGCCAGATCATATATAAAAAAGATCACACCAGTTGTGGTTATGACAGAGGAAGAGTTTATCTTTACAGACCTCAATGGTATTACTAAGGAATTAGACGATCCGCGTTTACGTTTTTCTATTCCACACTTAGAAGGCTCCCCGAATATACCAGAATTATTGAAAACAATGGCTAAATGGAACCACCGCAGAGTGTCTACAAAAAAATTTTCTGCCGATGGCACTTTAATCCTACTCCCAAGCAGTCAAATACCAATGCCAATAGTTATCCAAACCATTCACTACCTCAAAAAGGCTGAGTTTATATCACAAGTAGTATTAGCAAGTGGGTTGACATAAATGATTGATAATGAACTTGGGTCCCTATTTAAAGAAAGAGTGCTATTTTTCCAGGAAAGACTAAAAAAACCAAGTCCCTGGTATCCATATCCAGCCCTTATATCGGTTGGACTAATCATGGTTCTTAGTGGACAACTACTCCCTGGACTGAATCCAAGGCTGGGCAGTCGTGCAAATATAATCCAACTAGACGCCCCCCCAGAAATGGAGGGTTCTATTTGGTTAGGCATCTACCCTAGAAAAGGTGGGATCACTTTAATCACATCAGAAAAAAATATTTTTAAATGGGCGACCTCTGGCATATCTCCTCAAACCAAGAAGAGGCTCGTTAATTACCTTAAATCCAGGGTTTCAAGAGAAAACATTTCTGCGGCTCTGACACTCTCTACAAGTCTACCAAAAGTTAGAGCAGTGTTAGCTGTAGACCAGACGCTGAAGTACCAGAATATTGTACCAGTTCTTCATGCTCTAGCAGATGCGAGAATATCAAAATATAGTTTCGAAGCAAGGTTGGTAAAAAATTGAAAACAAAAAAGGAAAAGATATATATCTATCTGGAAGCCCTCCAAAACGGTGAGTTTCTCGATAATTATGAACGAGCCCTAGATGGCACAGGACAAATTAAGCTAAGTGCCTCTAAAGGTGAGCTCACAATTCCTTTTTATCCCATGGCACAAGACCTCGTTCTCGGTGAAGTCAAAGACCAGAAACTGACAGTGTTTATTGACACCTCAATGTCGGCATTTTACATGAGTAAAGGCCGCTTTGGCAAAACCGAGGTGCCGCTTCACGAAGACATTAATTTTGAATTAAAAAACGGGGACTACGCAACAATAGCCCGCAATGATCTTAAAATACTTATTAAGATCTGCCCCAAAATAGTTGAGCCTCAAGTCCCTTAC
>Ga0099800_1206_pt1 | contig 15427 bp, 14 predicted proteins | sample Uncmet6_SortRC_1_FD_89868 | JGI IMG/M metagenome (GOLD analysis project Ga0099800, IMG submission 89868) | Marine eukaryotic communities from CALCOFI LINE 67, Pacific Ocean - CN11_C50_N6_SortRC_1 | ecosystem: Environmental > Aquatic > Marine > Oceanic | place: Pacific Ocean: Monterey Bay... | reverse complement strand
AGCATCTAAAGTGTCAGTATATGCACCACCTACAGATCCAGTGATCCAAGACTTCATTCTTCTATCCTCAGTTTCAGAAGCTCTGTAACGAGTATGTAAGAATGGTCTACGAATATTTGAACCTAACATTTGATCATATACAGTAGATGTACCTGCAGGAATTAACACACCGTCAATTTCCTTAGATAAACCTCTTGTAGAAGCATCATTTAGATATTTCCAATCAGTTTTGTAGAAGTCATAAGAACCTCTTCTGAAACCAGAAAATCCAAAGTTTAATGCCATATCACCGTCATTTTCAAATAGACCGTAAGAAGCAGCTTGAGTAGATGCATAAGATCCATTCATAGCAGCAATCATGTCATCAAAGTCAAGAGCAGTTTGTCTAGATAAGAAAAGCATATTTTCTTCAATAGCACCCTGCTTGTCTAGATTTTTAAGGATTTCATCGAAATCACCTAAAGCACCTGAGCCAGGAGCAGCAGCTCCAGCAAAACCAGAATATACATTACCTCTGTCTTCGATAGCAGCAAATAAACCTTCAGTACCTTTAATTCTTGTAGACATTGCAGCATTTGCAGCACCACCAAAATCAAAAGTTTTGTTAGCAGCGTTATAAGGGTTAGCAGGATCCATAAATTCACCTTCAACCATCGCCATCTCTAATTGATCTTCAAATCTTAATCTTGTTTCAGACTCAGACTTTAAGTACCATAAGTATCCATCTTGTCCATCTTCTGTAGAAACTTCAACCCAACCGATCTGAGCAGTGTCAGAACCGTTAATTTCAAAGCTATCTTTAAGAATAATTGGAGAATTAGAAAACTGAGTGAATGATGGTTCAACTGAACCTTGCATTCCAATAGCACCTTTTCCAAAGTCAGAACCATAAACGAATAGATTTACACCATCTACTACACCGTCAGTTGCAGCATTAGTTGTTGCAGTTCCGTAAAATTTGATATCTAATTTATCATTAGTTAAACCAGCAGCACCAGAAGCAGTAACATTTTGTACTAACGCTTTTTGAACAATAAGTCCAGTAGCATTGTCAGCAATCAAAATAGTTTGACCTTCTCTAATAGCTCCATCAGTTACAGTTACACCTGAACCAGAAGCAGCAGTTAAGTTAAGATCAATATTAGCATCAACATTACCAGCAACAGCAGCATTAATCTCTGCTTTTTGATACGCAATGTGTAATCTGTTTTGTTCAGACCATACTACTTGGTCAGATGTCATAGGCATTTCAGCGCCTACCATTCTCAAGAAACCACCAATAGTTCGGTTTCCGTATCTTTCAACCTCAGCTTCATAAAGCTCAGGAAGATATTGTTGTGCGAAGTTCCCTCCAGCAGCTCCAGTAAAGTCGAGGTAATTCGACGATAATGTCATTTGCTGTTGAGCAGGAACTAAACTTGCGGGAAAACTCCCACCTACATTAAAACTCATAATTTTTAGTTTTTAGTTTTTGTTTTTGTTTTTAATTTTTAACTTAGAACTATCCGCACCGGTTATCGCTTTTACTTTCCATCCATTAATATCTACGCTTCCAGAAGGAGTACTTCTAGTGGTTGTAACATTATTAGACTTAGCTGTCAAATCTTTTATAGCGTCGGCTTTGCCTTGCTCGTAAAAGTGTTCAGCTATAGTATCAACGTTTCTAGCGGCGTACATAGCCTTGTGATAAGCTTCATGATCATTAACATTACCTTTGTTGTCCAGGAACTTCCCGAGTAAAGTATTTAAGTTAGACTGAGTTTCAGCTACATTTTTTGGATTATTAATACTATATTTAAATCTTTTTTCACCCACATCAATATTGAAACCTTCAAAATCGTCAGTAAATAAAGAATTTGTTTTTTTCATAAAATCCTCATGTTGTTGTTTCGCTACCTCTTGTTCTTTGTTATATCTATTGAAAAAGTCTACTGCTTTTTGTTGGTCAGGAGTTACATCAGATCTCAACTTGATCTCTTCGTAATATTTACTCTTTGTTTCCTCTAAAAAGTTTTTAGCTTTTGCAATTTCTTCTTTCATCGCGACAGTTTTTAAAGTCTTCTCGCGTTCATCTGCTAAGTCAGCATCCCAATTAAATTTATCATTGATTAAAAAATCAATTTCATTATTATCTAAATGAGATTTTGTTTTAGCATAATATTCTCTTAATAAAGTATCTTCATCTACGTTAGAGTAATCTGCGTTTAATCTAGCGTAGTCTTGTATGTTACCACCAGTTTCTTTCATAAATGAAACTAGTTTTTGAATGCTTTCAGGCATTTCTACCTTTGGCTTTATAGGATAATCTTTTTCTGGTTCGTGATTAGTTAAATCGTTATCTACCTTTTTTTCTTCCCGCAATACTTCTTTAATAGGGGATTCACTAGATTTCCCTTCTTCTTTCCGTAGCTCATCTGTTTGTACACTTCCGGCTTGTTTATCTTCAGGTACGCTGCCTGCTTCTGTGTCATTGGCATCTTCTTCTTTTTTATCGTTTAACTTTAATTTAAATACTTGGTCGTCTTCTCTTTTACCAAGATTTGTAGGTCTTTTTGCCTTAACCTTCAAAGGTTCCTTTGTTTCTTTTTCTTCTTTTAATTCTGACATAATATAATATAATAGTTAATAATTACATTACAGGAGGTTCCATACCTTCTTGTAAATTGTTATTATCAAAGTTCATGGCTTGTCCACCTTGCTGTCTTTGATTAATCATCTCACTTTGTTGAGTGGCTTGTATTTTTGTTCTTTTATCTTTTCTATCCTCTATAAATTGTTCTTTTTCTTTGTCGTTACCAACTTTAGCTTTAGAAAGCTGCATGTCAAATTCAAACTGTTGTTGAGCAAGTTGTTGTTTAATTTGTAATTCAGCTTGCATTCTTTGCTGTTCAAATTGTGACTTTGCTTTTTCTATTTCTATTGTAGTTTGAGCAAGTGCTTGTTGTTTTTGCATTTCAGCTTGTATAGATTCTTGAGCTTGTTGACTGTTAGCTTGAGCCTGCGCTTGCATGTTTTGTTGTTGCATAGACTGATCTTTCTTCTGCTTTTTAATACGTCTTTGTTTAGAAATTATGGGATACGTAAAAGTAAAGAAAGCTGCAGGTGCATTTGATCTTGTGTGTGCGGAAAATGTTGGTACAGTTAAAGCTACTTGTATGTTTTGTTCAAGCATTGCTTTCTCTTCCTCGTCTGGTTCTAAGTTTAAAAATATACCAAAACTATGAAGAGTTACTTTTTCAAGTTCTTCTAAGGTTTTTACATTAAATACTGATATACTATTTTCTAAAGTTTGTTTTGTCAATGGATATTTTAAACTATCATTTATTCTTCTAGCTATATTTTCACACATTCTTAATGTTAAATATAAACTACCTTGTAATATGTGTCTAGTTGCTACGTTAGAATTAGCGGCTGCTATTTTTTGTAATCCAACAAGAGATTGCTTATCAGGCATAGATCCGTCCCTAGCTTCATTTAAACCGGTTACATCTCTTATCATCTGTAAATAATACTGATAGGTTTGTATTAACGCAGATATTTTTTGCATTCCATTAGAAGACTGTAATTCTTGAATAGGAACTTTACCATGATTCATATCTCCATCTTGCGTAAGTGATCTACCTACAATAGAACCTGTTTGAAAATACATATTTAATGCTTCCGCTGGGTTATAATTAGTACCATTACCTAAGTCAACCTCTGCTAAACCATCTACATCTAAATACACACCATCAGGAACCATTCTAGATAACACCTGTTGCAGTTTTAAATGAGTAAGCTGTATCATATCAGCAAATCCAGTTATCTTACCTACTAATGACTCTATTCTACCCTTGTACATTCTAGGTGCACATATAGCGTAATTCATGTATACTTTAGTGGTATCTGATTCTGGCCTAGTCATATTTTCTGCCATTTTCCACTCAAGCATTAATGGATGTCCTAGTATTTTAGCACCTGAATATATTACTTCTATTGATCTAGATACTTTTTTAAACGAATCATTTTCAGGAGGATTAAAGTCTCCTGACTTTACCATTGCTTTTTCTAACCCGTACTTTGTTTTCTTTAATTTAAAAACTTGATCAACAAATGTTTTATATTCAAAATATAAAACTTGTGCAGTTTGATCGTCATTTCTACCATTAAATCCTCTTAAATATTCTGAGTTGCCGTGATATCTTTGAATTTGTTCTAATTCTTCTTTACTTAAATTAGGAAATTCCATTTTAAGTTCTGACAATGCTACATTTCTAACTTCACCAACGTAATATAAATCCTCAAAGTTTGGATCTTCAGTGTAAGAATAAACAAGATTTGATGGATCTACATACTCCAGTACTATACCTTCAGATTTGTTCCATGTTGTTTTGCAAGCTCCAATACCTAAAACACAAAGATCCATATTAACTCTTCTGTTAATTAAATCGTACTTGTTCTTTTCTAAAGTATTATTTATTAATTCTTCTTCAGCTATTTCAATAGCTTGTTTATAATCAAGTTGCAAATGAAGTCTTAAGTCGTCTTCATTTTGTATGTCTAAAGCTTTAGCAACTGGATCACTGTAATCTTGACCCATTTGTTTTTGCAGCTCTGCTAATATTTCTTTCTGTTTTAAATGCTGGTCAAGTTTTTCTGCATACTTAGTTCTTTCTCTAACCGACGTAGGATCTTGAGCAAAAGCGTTTATGTCATAATTTCTACTAGATATACCATTTACAACTATATCAACAAATTTTGAAATAACAGGAACAGGTTGCCAATCTAAATTAAGATAAGATAAATCACCATCTATTGCTAATTCATCTTTATATTTTTGTATAGGTTGTTCACCTCTAGCATATAATCTTAATCTATGATAGTTTTGAACGTTAGTAGCGTATCTATAACCTAGACCCCTGTAGTTTCTAAACCATTCTCCTTCTATTGCTCTACCAACTTGTAAACCATAGTCTAAACTATCTTTTACCTCTTGAGATACAACTTGATCAGGAAATGAACTATAATTATTAGTATAAATCATTTATTTTATTATTTGTGAAATTGAGCCTTCGTTATTATATTTTTTCATACCTAATGATAAGGGTTTAATTTTTATGTTAGAAACTGGTCTGTAGTTATGTCTATTACAAGCCATTATAGCTAGGCCAGAACTAATAGTAGCATCGTGCTTAGTTCTATTATTTATACTAAATTTTGCCCAGTCTTCTAGTGTTTTTTGAAAATACATATCTCCACAATTCTCTGTCTTGTAACCTATGTAAGTTTCTATATAAGATTCTACTGCAGCCGCGTGCGCTTGCTTAATATCTTCGCTTGAATTTGGTATACCACCTATTTCTTTTTCTGTTATGGATAATTTGTTATAAACTTTATCTGGTCTGTTTATTGAAAAATCTCTATAACCTCTTCTTTTAAAATAATATAATAATCTTGGTTTATTATTTTCAGCTAGTATAGGCATGCCATAAAATACACAAGCCATTAAAACATCTTCAAAAAATATTTCTGCTGTTTCAGGTCTAGCAATATATTCTAAAAAGAAATGATTTGGAGGTGCATCCTCCATGCTAAACTTAGTTAATCCGTGTAAAGCTCCGTTAGACCCTTTACCATCAACAGTGCCGCTAATATCATAACTATCACATCCAAAAGCTCCAATATGTTCATTTCCAGGATATTTTTTTCCATTTTTTAATATAACGTTGTTTTGAGAAGAGAGGTTTGGAAGCCATGTAACTTTAAATCTTCCATTGTTATTTGGAAAAAATAAAACTCTTGTGTCTTTTACTCCATTTTCCCAACCAAAACTACCTGTTGTTACTTTAACGTTATTGTTAAAATCTTCATTGTAATCTATTTGTTCATAAATCTTAACAAGATTAAAAAGACTTTGTTTGGCTTCATCTCTAAAAGCATGCTTTTCTGTTCGTGGAAATTGTCTATAGTATTCGTTTAAACTATCTTGATCTTCTTTTAATCCTTCAACTTCGTTTTCCCAGTGTTCGATGACTCCGGTTTCAATTGGGATATTATCAATTCCGATGATTTTATCTTTTGGCGTAGTGAATACAGGTAATCCAAAAGTATCCATGAATCCTTCGTAGTTCCATTCCATAGGGATGAAAAGAGAATAGAGTCCGCTAGCTGTTTGTCCGTTTCTATTTCTTTTAGTAACATCTGAACTGTTGTAGAGTTTTTTAAAGTTGTTTCCACCTTTATCTAATGCATTTGAAGTTGAGCCCATCATACATTTACCTACGATTCTACGTCCTAGTCTTAATGTAGTTTTTGTAACTCTCCAGTTGTTTAATATATTGTCAGGTCTTTCCCATTTACCACTTTCATCATGAGCTAATATTTTTAGCTTTTCACCATCATAGGAGTTGTCACCTGTGTTCTTCCAATCTATAGTAGTATCTAAACCTTGTAACTCTTCTAATTTAACATTGTCATCTAGTTTACGCCTAGTAAGTTTTGAAGCGGGTACTCTATAAGCGAGTTCGGTTTTAGGACGATCCATACCATCTTGGATCGGTTTAAAGAAAAACGGATAGTTAACAGATATTGGGACAACTTTATCTGTGAACATCTTTTTAGCATCTGCTCCAGTTTTTGATAAGATACCGAATCTGGCATCACTAGAAATTGTTGCCTGATTAACAAGCTCTGCTGATGACATAAAGGAGAAACCAGACCGTCTATTTTTAAGGTAACACATTCCATAACATCTTGTGTCTGCCTTACAAGCTTCCCAGAATATAAAGAAGAGTCTATTGGCTTCACGATAATCTGCTGATCCAACATCAATTTTTGACCACTGCAAATACATGTAATGAGTACCAGTGATGTAAGTAGGCTCACCATTATTAAAAAACCAGTAACCGTCTGATCTACGTTGAAACTCTTCATCAATGTAATCAAACCATTTTTCTTTAAACTCCGTAGGATATTCATTCCAATCAAATCTACTTTTTATTCTTGCTAATTCTTTTGGGTATTCTTGTTTTTCCCAATATTGTTTCTCTTTAATTTCGCTTCGTTTAAAGCATTCATGCTCCGCTGGTAATGCAATACGGAGGTTTTGAATTTCAATGACTTGTCCAATTTTTCCTGTTTTACTTATGACTATAAAATCGTATTCTGAATTATAACCATACTCCCATTTTTTTAACCTATTTTGTTTAGATAAAATTTTAGGATTTATAATATCTTTTACTTCTTTCCAAAGTGTTTGTGTATAACTCATTTGCTACGCCCTTCTGCAAACTTAAAAACTCTTTCTTTTTTAACCTCTAAAGGTTTGTTATTAAGTATTGCTTCTTCTTCTTCTATTCTATGAAGGATTTCAAAAGCGTCAAATATAGCTAGCTTTTTAGTAGCGGCAGCATTCTTAAGTCTGTCAGCGCTTACATCGTCGTCTGAGTCTACAATCTTTTCTTTTGCTACCTTAATTAGCTCCTCAACTGCTTTGTGCCCAGCTTGGATTATTTTCTTCTTCGTTTCCTTCGTATTCATAAGTTACGGCTATATCATTAGATTTCATACAATAAAGGCGTTGGCCTTCTACAATAAACTCAAACTCTGAGTTAGGAGTAAACACTACAAGAGCTCCAGGTGTTAATCCTATAGCTTCTAAGGACTTATTAGAGTATTTTAATATACCAAAGCATTCTTTCTCTTTACTAATACTTAAATAGTTCTTGTTTTTTAAAGGTGCAACAAAACAATAATCTAAATTACATTTAAGATTATACAAGTATATTTGATCAAGTGAACAAAAATATAAATCATCTTTAAAGTAATTTCCACTATTTTTTTCTTTACCTTTAATGTCGTAGTATCTTCTAAATATATTATGATGAACATAGACAACATCTCCGCATTTTATTTCTGTATCAAAAGCTGCAGGTGTATAAACAACTACAGCTTTTTTACTTACAAATTGATGATATTCTATGTTTGAATTTATTATTAATTCTTTTCCATTTACTTTTTTTATATTTTCATACCTTTCAGAAAAAGGTTTTACTATAAAATTATAAATACTTTTCATTAATATTTTAAATCAAATTCTACGGCTATAGCCATATTACTATTAAACTTTTTCCAAGGTAAAACTTCATTATTTTTTTTTATATAAATAGAATATTCACCACTGTTTTCATTATTTAATATATCACAAATAGTATGACCACCGTAAACTTCTTGACCTACAGAGTAATGCATTGCATCATTTTTGTAATCAGAACCTATGCTAATTTTTCTTATATTAGACATCTGCTTCAAGAAGTTCTACTTCTTTTTCTTCGTTAGTATAAGTACCATCTTCAACATTTATGTTTATAGATCCGTACTTACCTTCTAACTCTTTTTTAGTTTCTTCTACTTCTTCATTCACAGTGGCTATCTCATGTAATAAATGATGTTTTTGAGTTTCTAAAACACCTACTCTTGATATTATCTCAGTTAGTTTACCTTGCTGCGTTTGAATAGTTTTTAATTCTTCTTCTGTTATTTTGTTTTCTACTTTTTCCATTTGATTAAATTTAATTATTATTATTTGTTTTTGTTATTATTACTATCACTTGTTTTTAAGTTGTTTTAGGTTTATTATTCCATGGTATACCATTTACATTGCCAATCATATTCCACCTCCATCATTTATGTTCCAACCATAGGTTGATATTAAGTTTGTTCTAGCCGTTTCGGCAGTGCTTCCTATTGTGTATTTTAAATTTGTAGAATTATTTATATCAGCATTAGGAGCATTTACACCAAGTGCTATACATTGATTATTCCAAGCTATTAATGAAGCGTCGTAGTTTGCGGTAGTCATAGCGGTTCCGCTACCGATTCTATCTAACATAAGATAACCCCAACTTGTTGAGTTTGGAGCTCCTAGGTTTAAATACTCTAAACTTTGATTAAAAGAACTAGCTAAATAAAACATATCTTCATAACCACCATAGTCTACAAAATTTTGTGCAGGTATACTACTTAAATTCAAATTAGCTAATGATTGATTATAATCAGGGTTTCTTTCAAACATATATCTAAAATTAACACCGTGATCCATAGGCCAAGAAGCTAAACTTAAATTCATTCTTGTATTTTTAAAACAACTTGTAAAATCAATTCTTGCGCATTGATTTAAGTAAGGCGCCCAACCAGATATTATATCCGCAAATGTTGTTGAAGATGAGTCTTTGCAGTTTTGAAAAGCACCGTAAAGATCTAAAGCATTAGTTGAATAATTTTGAAGATTACTTAAGTCCCACTGATCCATACCTGGACTTAAAGGCATTTTATTAGCATCTGATAGAGGAGCACCTTCTCCACTCCAATCTCTAAATCTATTTATACCTGTAGTGTCCCAACTACTTAAATCATAACTAGTCATTTTCCATCCAGTAGAGGAATTGTCTGCCATGAAACTATTAAAACTTTTTAGTTTGTTAGTGAAGTTCATTTGACCTATGTCTTGGTCCATACTCCAAGCACCATTAAACATATAGTCAATATCTTCTGCAATGCTAAAATCCCAGTTACCTGGTATATCAATATTAATTCCTGTAGCACCGTGAAAAGTACCATTAAAAACTTTAATGTTAGAAGTATCCCAAGTAAGTATAGATCCATTAGCATTGACCATGTTGTTTCCAACGTATTTAAAACAATAACCTAAGTCTGTGCATTGGGTTAAATTAGGAGCGTCAGTAGCCGTTATATCCATGTTTCTAGCGTTTCTAAACGCTTGCCACATTCTAAACCAAACTGTATCAGTACCCCATTGAACAATTTCTTTTATTTTATAAGCATCATTATTTCCTCCTCCATAATACTCACAACCGTGATATGTTCCTGATATTTTAATGTCGTAAGTACCTATAACATCGTAAGTATGAGTTACAGTATTTGTTATATTTTCTTGAATATTACCATCTCCCCAGTCTACAGTGTAGTCGATAATTATTGGAATATTAGGATCCGTATTGTATTGTTGTCTTCTTAATTGAAATTGATTATCATTAGTTACACCACCTGCAAGATCTGTTTGTATTTTTAATATAAACTCTGAAGAGCTAGGAGGAGCAGGGGTTGTAGTTTTTGAACTTACCCAAGGAATTGGTATTACATTTCCTAACATTATGCAGTTTCTGTAGCATTAATTTTTAAAAACACAGATCCTCCACCTGAGGATTGATTTATATTATTAGAAACCCAAGCAAAAGTAGCTGGACCAGGTGTTGAAGCATCGGTACCACACTTACCATCAGTGTCTCCATAAAACAAATAGTATCCATTAGTACTAGCAGTATTATCGTCATAATCACATTTTGCTATACCGCAAACCTTTAACTGTATAAAATCATTTGACCCAGGTAAAGTATTATAACTTATTCCACACATTTTTTCAGAAGTTGCAGAAGTAGTTCCACCTATATTAACTTGTTCATTTCCACCTACGTGGCAATACCATTTGTTTGCAAAATTAGTACTACTAGAAAAATATTGAGAATACTCTGGGCCCATGAAACAACCTTCATAAAAGTTGCCACTTCCATCAGTGTTTGTATTGTTTATCCAAGCCATGTATTGGGGTATAGTTATGTCTATAACTAACTGACCATCTTGTAATAATTCGTTAGCATTAGTATAACTAGATCCGTAATCCGTACCTGCTATTAATCTTTGAATATTTTCAGCAGATCTTTTTCCCCAATGTGCAAAATTCGTATGACTCATATTATGCTAATTCAATTGTTTGTAATGCTATTGTTGCTAAATTTCCATCTGATGCACTTTCCATAACTAAACCAATACAACCAGCGCCAGGAAGAGTAGTGTCATTATATCTACCCGCTGTGCTATCAACTATAGCCCACTGTCCAGATTGTACGCTAGCTCCAGCTCTTGCTTTTACTTTTCCAGCGTGAGCTACTGCAGCATAACCTCCTAAACCTGACCCATCCTGTCCTGATATAGCCACTATAACTCCACAAAACTGTTGTCGTTCAGCTGCGCTATTATCACATAAATCTATAAGACCTGCAGTGTCAGTTTTCATTAAATTACCTAAACTAGCTTCTACTGTTGATTTAATTTTAAATTCTACAGATCTTTCGTCAACCCATAGTCTTCCACTCCATATTTCTACCATTTGAGAATCAGTGTTAAAAACTGTATCACCTCTTCTTAATTGTAATGGAGATCCTAAAGCATTTATTTCTGCTGTTGTTTTAGCACCGTAAGTATATGGTAATGGTTTATAGCTCATAATTAAAGTTTAATAAGTTTCAGCAGAAGTTCCCCATATGCAACACAATGCTCCATTATCTTCGTCTGGCACTGCATCAGTAGATGATATTATACCAAAGTCTGCTCTAATACATTTTCCAAAGGCACCTTTTTTATAACTTCCAGAAGGCACAGCTGTTGTTACAGCTCCAGTTCCATTAAACGTTGAAAATATAGCTACGTTAAGAGGAAGTGTTACCGCTCGCTTCATTGGCCATAAACCCATCATAGCGACTAGAACATATGAACCAGCAGTCGCTTGCTCTAGCGCTACGCCCATAGGTTGAGTGGCTTCTCCCGAAGCACTTGCTACTTCTACTAAAGGAGCTGATATGCTTGTAGGCACTGGATTTCCAGCCCATTGACATACGAAATCTCCTGGGTCAATTGTTTGAGTATCTTTATTATAACATAAGTATAAACCTGTTCCTACCCAGTGCTTTCCATATACCACCGTACCTGCGTTGTCGAAGTCGTGATAATAAAGCAGCTTATAATTGTACATTAACGTGGAGTCATGAGTATACTCTAGTTTCATTATTACAGTATCTCCAGGTTGTAGATCTGGGTTCCAATAATTTGAAGCGCCTACAGTAGTTCTATTTAAACCAAATATTTGGTTGTAATCTTTTATACCGTGGTTAGTTCCTCCTTCTCTGTTAAATGTGTAGCTCATAATTATTTAATCCACCAGTTTGAACCATCAGAAAGTAATTCGTAGTATGTATAAACAGAAGCTAATGGCAATCCATTAGTTGTTCTATTGTTACCGTCAATTGTTTGATTACTTATAGTTTTAATTACAACTGTATCATTTGCTGTATTCTGTGCACCATACTTAATACCTATAATTTTACCACTATTACTAGCGGCACTAGGTAGTGTCATGACTATATCAGCGGTAAGAGCAGATGTTGTAACTATATATAACGTGTCTACAGAAGTAGAAGTATTAGCTGACGCGGCTGAAACAGTACCTGGAAAACCTCCACCTGAACTACCACCATTAGTTGCCCAAGATAAATTACCACTACCATCAGTTTGAAGCACCTCAGTGTTAGAACCTGCAGATGTTGGTAATACTAACGTGTATGTAGCTGCGGCTGAGTGTGGTGGACTTTTGATTGTAACACCGTGAGTATCAGCAGAGCAGTTTAAGGTTATTGAACCATCGTAAGCACCACCACCTGTTGTATCTCCGTGAACAACCATTGCGCCACCCAATCTAGGTTGAGCGTTAATTGGAGTTGCTCCAGTAGCTGTACTCTTAACATCTAAAGAAATAGCTTCTTTAGCTTCTACAGTTACCATTTTATCAGAATCAAGTTTAATACCAGTTGTAGAACCAGTAGCTGTTATTTCAATATCTTTAGCGGCATCTAATTTTATATCTTCAGTAGAGTCTAAATCTAAATCAACACCTGTACCATTTTCTATTTTTCCATCTACTTTAAGATCTCCAACCTCTATAGTTCCAGTTGTGGCTACTGATATAACGTTTGAACCACTTATGTTAATACCTTGACCAGCTGTATATGTAGTGTTTGTAGGTACAGCCCATTGCCCATTGTAAGCTAAAAACTGTCCACTAATACCACCTGTTACGCCAACTGTTAAAGTGCCAGAGCTTGTAACTGGAGAATTAGTTACACTAAAAGCAGGTGGCATAGTTAAACCTACACTAGTAACAGTTCCAGAACCAGAAGGCGTTGCCCAAGTACCATCCTTACTTAAGAAGGTTCCTGCTCCTGCCGTAGCGGCTGTTGGAACAATACCTATATTAGCTCCACCGCTAAAAGTTGCAATGCCCCAAGTTATTGTATTGTCATCAGTTCTAGTTACTGTAACTACTTCACCCGAAAATTGTACGTCGTCAGTTGAACTAGGATTACTTCCTGTTAATGTAAAATATGGATTTGCATTTGTACCACCTGTTTGAGTAGAACTTATAGCGTATGTAGTATTATTGTCAGTATCTGTCCAAGGAACATTTACGTAAGCTTTTTCACTAGATATTTGAACTGGGTAATTTTTACCACTTTCTGGAAATCCTATTTTAATTCCACCTCTTACAGATGAAGAAGCTAGCGGCAAAAGATATGTACCAGCAGGAGTATCCCAAGCACCGTTTGATTTTAAATACTCATCAGCGCCTCCACCTGTTGTAGTAACAGCTAAAGTACCACTACCTGTAACAGGCGAGTTAGCCACAGCAAAAGCGGCAGGCATTGTTAAACCAACAGAAGTAACTGTACCTCCACCTGAAGAACTTAAAGTTACAGTATTATCATTTGTTCTAGTAACAGTTACATTAGTGCCACCAACTAATCTTATTTGACCGGTAGTTGTATTAGCAACATCAACAGATAATATAGGATCTGTATCTACACCACTAAAAGGAAATTGTTTTGCTGTGAAGTCAGGTGATTGCCAAGAGCCGTCACCAGATAAAAGTTTTTGTGCTGTACCACCTGAAGGCACAAAACCTACATTTGTTGTTCCATTGTAACTAAAATAACTTAAAGTATAATCATCACCTGTATTATTTATAGATAATGAAGAACCAGTAGAGTTACCACCATCGGTTAATGTAAAACTTCCTACAGTAGCAGGTAAAGTAGCCCAATTAGCATAACCATCTGCTGTTACACATTTTAAAAATTTACCAGCACTTTCAGTACCATCTTCTAGTTGTAATGAATAAGTAAAATCTCCATTTGTAGCTTTAAAAGCTCCACCTATAGCATACCTAGCTGAACCTCCGCCATTAACAGCGTTAGCAAAACCTTTAACACCTATGTTCTTATCAAGGGAATCTAGCGCTTGACCATATATACCTATCTTGTCAACAGGTGTGCTAGTACTAGTGTTCCAAGTTCTTACATAAAGCCCATACTCACCTAAACTATCTACTTCAAGACCTATGTCGCCGGCTTGAACTTCGCGAAAATCTATATAAACACCACTATCAGTTTTTGGTGCACCTAGTAAACCTATATAGGTTCCATCATCTCTTATTAGCGAATTACCTAAAGCACTTGGACCAGTAAACTTAGCTACGTAATTAGTTGTACCACTAGCTGTAGCAAAACTTAAATTATTTTGTAAATATGTTTGTAGTTGTGTTCCACTTATTCTAGCATTAGTATAATTACCTACCGTACCTTCATAACCTGCTAAACCATCTATTTGGCTTAAGTCTGATTGACTACTAAACGCACTTATTTTAACATTTCCCATTTCTTATATATTATTCTATTAAAAGTAAACCTGGTGCGTTAGGATCAGCAGCTTCAAGCTCTATATAATTGTTAGTACCTGGCTCTTGCTCTATAAAGCCCTGCTGTGGAGGAGTTGTACCTCTTATTACGTGCCAATCACCTAACCATGGGATGGCATATGGAATACCACCAATCATTAATAAAGAGCTAATACGTTAGCAACCGTACCTGATACTGATACTAATCTCTTTATAAGTATAGGTAAAAACTGTCCACTTACTACATTTGCAAAAGTAACTTCAGATCCACTTTCCATTATAACGGTTATATTTCCACCACCATTACCAATATATACACAAGCGCCTCTATTAGCTGTATGTGGAACATCTACGTTAGTTACCGTAAAAGCTGCTACTCCTGCTCCTGGATCTGTAAGATTGTCTCCAATTACATATCCGCTTCCAACTGTTGAAACTTGATAATTAGTTATTGCGCCTGACGCATTAACTTTTAAAACTGTAACTACAGCTGCAGATCCAGTTCCTCCAGAAACACTAATAGTATCTCCAACACTGTAAGTTGAACCTGCATTAGTCATTTTTAAACCATGACCTGGATATGAATTGTTAATTGCGCCAATTACTATAGCTTTTGCATCATGAGCAAATACTCTTGGCTCCTGCTGGAAAACTCCATTGACGGCGTCTAAATCTGTAAAGTTATTAAAACTATTTACTGCCATTTTATTATTTTTTAATTTTTGTTATTTTCTCTGCGCCTCTAGAACCAAAGTACGCTACATATACTGTAATAAGCAAAGCTTCTAATAATGAAACCCAACCTGTTTTTATTTCTAATAGCACTGTTGAATCCAGTACTATAAATATCGTCATGGCTAAAGTAAG
>Ga0099800_1205_pt1 | contig 15429 bp, 10 predicted proteins | sample Uncmet6_SortRC_1_FD_89868 | JGI IMG/M metagenome (GOLD analysis project Ga0099800, IMG submission 89868) | Marine eukaryotic communities from CALCOFI LINE 67, Pacific Ocean - CN11_C50_N6_SortRC_1 | ecosystem: Environmental > Aquatic > Marine > Oceanic | place: Pacific Ocean: Monterey Bay... | reverse complement strand
ATGCTCTAAAGATTCCTGCGAGACGGCACAAAGCAGCGTATAGTGCACAAAATGATATTCGGATTCACGCTCTATACATGGGCGTTCCTGCTAGCCACGACAAGCACACTGAGCGCCGTGCTTTGCACAATGGTGACGATCATGCAGCACTTAGTTCAGACCCGGCAGCCCCAGTTGCGCACATATACCATCAGGGTGCTCATGATGGTCCCGATCTACGCAGTCGAGGCCTTGCTCGGGTTGGTGGTGCGGGATTGGTCGGAGATTCTGGAGGTGTGGCGCGAGTGCTACGAGGCGTTCACGCTGTTCAGCTTTATGCAGCTGATGCTCAGCTATCTAACCATGGATGCCACTACCTTGAGTCACTCTGGGGCAAGCCGCGTCGCGCTCAATATGAAAGGACGAGATCCCGTGCCGCACGCATGGCCCGTCAACCGCTTTCTGGCTACATGGACGATGGGACCTCAATTTCTGCGGAACACGTTGATTGGAGTCTTCCAGTACTGCGTGGTCATGCTCGTCGTGACTTTTCTGAGTCTATTCACATGGATGGTTGGCGTTTACAGCAACAACGAATCGTCAAGCCTGAAAAATTCCAGGACATATTTGATCCTCATCCAAAGTGCATCGCAGATGTGGGCACTCTACTGCCTGGTGCTCTTTTACCGCGCGACGCGGCAGCAACTGCGGCAAATCCAGCCATTGCACAAGTTCATTTGCATCAAACTTGTGGTGTTTTTTACATTCTGGCAGGAATGGGTCATCGCGTACATGGCGCACACCAGGTTCATCGGCGTGAACGACTTTCCGACCGACGACGTCGCGCTGAAGGCCGCGTCATCTTCGGCGAGTGCCACTGGTATCGCGTCCGATTGGACTACTACGGAGGTCGCTAATGCCATCAACAACTTCATCATATGCCTCGAGATGCTGGTTTTCGCCATTGCGCACGTGTATGTCTTTCCGCCGTCCGACTACATCCGAGCGGAACGGATGTCGATTCGCTTAGCCCGAAAGCACGCAGCCAGCAAGTCGGGGGAACTGTTCAACGATAGCCCGGGGGAAATTGGCGGCGTGGATTGGGCCGACCCTGTGGAAGGTAAGTCCATCGCAGCCCCACCGATGAACATCGGAGACACCTTCAAGCGAGGGAGCGAGGTAAACCGGAAGCTTGTCCAGCAGTTCATCGAAGGTCTCAATTTCTTTGACCTCATCGGTGACATTCGGGAGATGAACGAACTCCAAGACGATGCCGTCGACGAGGTGGAGAAGGAAAGCCTAGTCGGCGATTCATTTGGTACCTTCTGAAGAGAGGTCTGCGAGCCAGCGATTGGGAAGGAGGTGTACTTTCTACGTTCTTTGCGTTATCTCGATGTGGGAGCGCTTGGGAGTTAGAATTTAGGAGTGCGGCGGCCGGGATGATGAAGGAGCCCGCGTGGGGTGGGTATCTCGAGATGTTTTGTTTTCGAGAGTTTCGTTTCCAAAACGCCCTTGCTTTTAAAGTTTTATTGGAATGGTGACTAGGAGTGAATCGTTGAAGAATGCAGTCGGTAAATTGATTGATTTGATTGTGGCCTTCCTCGATGGCCTTCCCATCTCTCGGGTTCTCGCAGGGTTCTCGTTTTGCGTTGCTCGGGGGTTTTTTGTACTTGCGCGCGTGTGCTCCTCCTGCGCTGGAGTTAATATAAAAATTTGCGTTATACGTTTTGGTGGTGTATCTTTTATGAGTTCCAAGCCACTCTGTCGACGGTTTCGGTTCGCTTCGAGTCGCCATATCTCAACAAGTCGCTCTCAAGCCCCCCGCTACCTTCTACCTTCTGAGCGGCGGCCCCACTCCCCCTGCGCTCCGCGCTCCGCGGCCTCAAGAGCTTTTACCTTCAACTCCCAGCTCCCGACTCCGACTCCCGCCCGGAGAATAATCTCTTGCTGAATCATGCTAGCTGCTATGGGGTTGTTGATTGATGCGCTGTATGTGTCATTGTGCAGCCACCAGCCACTGCCCCTTTCACTGGACCACAGCCAGTTCAATCACAAGCACCCTTCAGCCCAGCGCAGCGACGGGCAAATGCCGCGGCGGCGGCGCCACCTCTGACATGGTGCTATCGTCGTCGTCGTCGTCGTCGCCGCCGCCGCCGCCGTGTTCGTGTTCGTGTTCGTGTTCGTTGCCGGCGGGCGCGGGGGCGGCGAAGTCGATGGGCGAGTCGCGGCCGCTCCCGTCCATCACCACCGCCTGCTCCAGCGAGCGCTCCAGCGACTGGGCCTCGCGCTCCGAGAGGGGCGGGGACGACGACAGCACGGCGCGGATGTTCGCCGCTGCCCGCGCCGACGGCCGCCGCTTGCCGTCGCTCGCCTTTTTGCTCTTGCTCCTCCTCGTGGTCGTGGCCGTCGTCGCAGTGGCTTTGGGGAGCTTCGACCCGGTCTTTGCCAGGTACGACGACGCCGAGGACGAGGACGACGACGAGGACGACGAGACGGAGGAGGACGAGGACGAGTAGGAAGGGGAAGAGGCGGGGAAGAAGCGAGGAGAGCCGCCGCCCCGCGACGACGACAAGGACGACAACAAAGCCGCCTGTTGCCTCCGTCGCCGCCTCCGTGCCTGCCCGTCGTCTTCATTGTCGTCTTCATTGTCTTCATTGTCTTCGTCGTCGTCGTCGTCGTCTTCGTCGTCGTCGTCGCCACCGCCGCCGCCGCCGCCGCCGTTCCGAGCCTCGCCGTCGACGTGACGCTGGTGCTGGTGGCTGCGCCGCGGGGGCGTGTTGTTGGGGCCTTGGTCCGTCAGGGAGCTCATCGAGCACGCGTCGTCCTCCTCCAGCCCCGCCCGACGATGAGAAGCAACGGAGGAGGAGGAGGAGGAGGAGGAAGAGGAGGAGGAGGAGAAGTCGTAGGGGCTGTTCTGGTGGCCATGGTGGTAGTTCTGGTTGTTGTCGTCGTCGTCGGGCTCCGACAGCGCAGCCATTGCCCGAGCGACACGCCGCTTGCCGCCGTCGTCGCCGCCGTTGGTATCGTCCATCGAACGCGCTCCCCTCCGACCGCTGAAGCTGGCGCCACCCTTAGTGCCGGAGCTCTTGCGCGACGACGAGGCCACCGACGCGACCCCCCCCGCGCCGCCGCCGCCACTGCCGCTGGTGCTACTCATGAGAGCGCGGCGGTGCGGCCTGCTGTGGTGGCGTCGCTGCTGCTGCTGCTGCTGCTGCTGCTGGCGGTCCGCCGACGGTCCCGTGAGAGCGGGCGGAGCCGCGGAGGCGGCGGAGGGGGCGGTGGGGGCGACCGGGAGGAGGTGCGAGGTGCCTTGCACGAACTGCTCTAGGCGGTGGCGCGAGGGGGCGCCGCTGGCGAGCGACTCGGCCACGACCTTTTTTGGGGGGTCGATCGATCGATCGATCGATCCATCGATCCATCGGTGCGTTATTGGTCGTCGTATTGATCAATGGGTGCGCAAGGCGAAGAAAGGAAGCAAGAAAGGAATGAATGAATGAATGAATCGATAGAGCGCAATATCGGGTGAACGAAACGAAACGAAGTCGAAGGAAGCGAGACCTACCCCGCACAGGAGCTGCACGCCGCGCAGGGTGACGTCCTGCTTGCGACTGGACTCCACCAGGTACTGCTCGCACCCCTTCACCACGGCGTGCACGTCGCGCATGTCGGCCTGCAGCTCGTCCACGGCCGCCGCCTCCTCCTCCTGCTTGTCGATGCCGTGCTCCACGCGGCCCGTGAGCGCCACGAATGCCTTTAAGGGTGAGTCGAATGCATTGAATATATGAGTGAATGAGTGCGTGACGGGGAAATTTATATGGCAGGCGACCCTAAAACCAAGCAGAAAGGCAGGAGTGCACGATATTGGGAAGCAGGATATCATCATCCGTCGCCCGTCTGTCTCCACACCAACTGCCTGCCTGCCTGCCTGCCTGCCTGCCTGACTCACCTCGCGCATGTTGCCCTTGAGCGCGTCCACCGTGCGACTGACGGCTGTCAGGCCGTCCGTGACCGTGTGCACCGCCGCCGCGAAGTGCTCGCGAGTCACGTATTTCCCGCGCCACAGCACCACCGCCGTGCCCCCCATGGCCGCCAGGGCCACGAGCACCACCGTCGTCGTGGATGTGGATCCCGCCTGAGTGACCACGTGAACCTCCCGCTGCCCACCGCCACCGCTCTGCAGGGCGAGGCGGTCCACGGCGCGGTCCAGCTTCGCGTCCACGGCCCGCAGCAGCGCCGCCGTCGAGTCCACCACTGCCGCGCCACCACCGTTGCCGCTGCCGCCGCCACCCCCGCCCCCACCGCCACCGCTGGCCGTTGTTTTTACGAACGCAATGACCTCCGACATGACCAGGGGAGAGTTGTAAGCTCCAACGCCCATGAGGCCTATTCCGAGAACCTTGCCGTTGCCCGTGAGCACGAAGCGGGGCCCGAAAATCGACATGGCTGCAGATGTCAAACAGAAGGGTAACGGTGGGAGGTTGGACCTCGCGCCCACCGCTTGAAGCACATTCGAAAATAATTATTTGATCTCGATCTCTGAGCTGCTGCCTTATTCAGGAGGATGGAGGAAGGCAACGGCTTCGAAGGGAGCGGCACCGCTCCAACAACCTCCACCAAAACCTCCGATGCCAATGCCAAGGGCAAGGGCAAGGGCAAGAAGGGATCGGCAAGCGCCACGCCCTCCCTCCGCGACTGCGCCAACTGCGGCGCACCAGAAATCCCGGATGGTGAAACGCACAGGATGTGCAGCCGCTGCAAGATGACCTTCTACTGCAGCACCAAGTGCCAGAAGGAGCACTGGAAAACGGGCGGGCACAAGCAGCACTGCGTGGCCGTGGCGGATCGGCGTGTGGAAGGAGACGGTGGTGGTTCAGCAAGCGGCGGCGGCGGCGGTAGAGCGGCTGCGGCAGAAGAACCTGAATGCGCGATCTGCTTCGAGCCCCTCTCGCGCTCCCCATCGCAGACCTTGCCGTGCACCCACGTGTACCACCTCGAGTGCGTGGAGAGGCTGCGGTCGTTCGGCATCAGCCAGGCCTGCCCGATGTGCCGCGCGGAGCTGCCACTGGGGCCGGAGAAGCTGCACGAGGATGCGATTCTTCGGTGGTTGGTGCTTCGTCGGCGCTATGGACAGGGCGACAGGGAGCCATGGCGCAGGGTGAACGATGATGGTGATCGTCGCGAGTTGGCCGAGGTGATGCGGATGCTGCACGAGGCCGCAGAGCAAGGATATGCACCAGTGCACTTCAATCTCGGGGTCATGTACAATAATGGCCTTGGCGTGGATCAGAGTCATGCCACGGCGTTGAAGTGGTATCGCAAGGCCGCAGACCAAGGACTTGCAACGGCGCAGCACAGTCTCGGGGTCATGTACGAGCATGGCCGGGGCGTGGATCAGATTGATGCCACGGCGGTGAAGTGGTATCGCAAGGCCGCAGAACAAGGAGATGCACAAGCGCAGTGCAATCTCGGGTTCATGTACCGTAATGGCAAGGGCGTGGATCAGAGCCATGCCACGGCGCTGGAGTGGTATCGCAAGGCCGCAGAGCAAGAACATGCAGATGCGCAGAACAATCTCGGGTTCATGTACGAGCATGGCCGGGGCGTGGATCAGAGTGATGCCACGGCGGCGAAGTGGTATCGCAAGGCCGCAGACCAAGGAGATGCACAAGCGCAGCACAATCTCGGGGTCATGTACGAACATGGCCAGGGCGTGGATCAGAGCCATGCCACGGCGGCGAAGTGGTATCGCAAGGCTGCAGAGCAAGGGCATGTACAGGCGCAGTACAATCTCGGGATCATGTTCTTGCAAGGCCAGGGCGTGGGTCAGAATGCTGCCACGGCGGTGAAGTGGTATCGCAAGGCCGCAGCGCAAGGACTTGCAGTAGCGCAGTACAATCTCGGGCTGATGTACGCTGCTGGCCAGGGCGTGCCGCAGAACTTCTCTGAGGCGCTCCGGTGGCTCCGCAAAGCAGAGGCACAGGGCGACCCAAACATTGCGGCTACCATACCAGAGGTCCTGCAGAAGATTCAATGTCATCAGCTGGAGCAGCAGCAGCAGCAGCAGCAGCAGCAGCAGCAGCAGAATACGGTAGGAGCTTCCGAATCCACCCCACCACCGCCATCACCGCCATCAATCCCCATCGGTTCTCGCGTGGAGCTGCGCGGCCTCCAAGCCAAGCCCGAGCTGAACGGGCGGCGGGGCGTGGTGGTGAACTTCATCGGTTCGTCGGGACGGTGCCGCGTGCAGCTGGATGGGGAGGGAGGCGAGTTCGGCCTGAAGGCAGAGAACTTGATGATTGCTTGAGGAATGAGGAACGGGGGGGGGGGGAGAGGGCAGCAAGCAAGAACAGATAAACCCTGAGGAATCGGTGACTCAGACCTCAGCATAGTTACTACAGCTGCATGGCGTTAGGCATTGAGACCGTATTAGAGACCGCACCGCGACTTTCTGGGTTCCCATAATACCCATTGCATAATATAGAAACGATGACTAACTGAGGCCAGGCCCGTTGCAGGCCCTGTGGCTATGACTATGGGTGATTATGGGGAGTCAGGAACTCGGGGGGGGGGTTGTATTTGCGCGCGTGTGCTCCTACTGCGCTGGAGTTAATGCCCTTTTTCTGACTATTTAACATTTTTAACATTTAGCTAAGATTTAGACGTAAGACAAACCCTCAGACTATGGGGGGGGTCAATAAACTTTGACATCTCAAAAGATATCAACGTTGTGTACGATGGCAGCATTTTGGAATACCCATAAAGGCCAATAGAGAACAGAATCCATGATAGAACCTAAGGTACATCAGAAAGCCCGATCTTTTTTGATAAACCTATGTCACAGTAGGAAAACGGAAAACAAATAAGAGACTTTTACCGAGGTTCCTTTGGGCTTTGGGGTTTAGGCCCTGCCCTATGAGGGGTCAAATATAATATTTTATCTGCTATCCCCAAGACCCCAAGATCCCCTAACGAGGCAGCTCCTGCGGGCTGGGCAGTGTGGGCAGGCCAATAGACGCAATCCAGACGGCCCCCTGATCTCTAGGCGGTGGACTTAACTCTCCGCGAAACTTTGCACCCTGGCTCCGTCCCATCTTCTGACCGTCCCATAAAAATCTCCTCTTACATTTACATTTTATGCTTAGATTGATAGATTGGCTCAGGAACAGTATGGACCCCTTTTTGTCTGACCGGCATGCGCGGTGGCACCCGGTGGATCTCTCTCTGTTTCCCCTACGCCCCCCCCCCCGGCGTCCCTCCATCATCACGAGATCCCTAACCTCCCCCCCGGCGTACCCGAATCCAACTGTTGCTGGAGTTCGGAGCTGGAGCCTCTTAAGATAAATCTGGAGCCTGGACTAAATTCGACCAAGTCGTCGCACACGAGCCATTTCAAATTCTTTCTTTTTTTAAGGTAAATTGACGATTTCAATTAGTCCAGGCTCCAGTTTATAGATCTAGTGAAGGGATTTCATTTGAGCTATCGGGGGTCTTTGTACTAGTTTGAAGAGGACGAAAAGAAAGATTTTATTACGGTCTTGGTCTGCTCCAGCCATACCGCCTTGTACAAGGCATCTGCGATCGTCAGCCGCCTTGTACAAGGCATCTGCCATACCGCCTTGTACAAGGCTTCATGGTCCCTTCTCTGTGGAGTATTCTCTGTGCCTCCTGCCTGGCTTCTGTAGGGACATCATCGGACGTGGCTGCCGCCCCCACGTGGCGAAGCGCGGGAGGTTCCATGCAGCCGCATCCGCATCCGCATCATCATCACAATGATAGTGTTGGGTGGTATGATCGCAATCCTCTGCGGAGGCAGCAGGAGCGCAGGCGCGCGTTGACTACGACTACCGCGCCGAAGAAATATTTCCTCACGCTTTGCGTGATCATCCGCAACGAGGGCAATATTCTCGTCGAGTTCATGCAGCACCACCTAGAGCAGGGCGTGGAGCACTTCTACATCGTCGACGACTCGTCAACGGACAGCTTCCAGGCGCGCCTCGAGGCGTGCTCCATAAGCTCGTCCCAGTACTCGATCTATCAAAGGTCTTTTGGCCCGGGCGGCACCTACCGGAGCCAGGTGGAGGTATGTGCTCGAGGAACCGATGAATAATGAGTTGCTTCGTCCACCCACCGGTCCGCTCGCACTCATCACTTTATTGATTTCTTTCACCGCAGGCGCTCAATTCGATCATGGCGGTCGTGCAGTCCGAGGCGGAGTGGAGCGCCTTCTTGGACGCGGACGAGTTCCTCGTGCCCCGCGCCACGTGAGTTCAATAGAACTAACAAACTTCCTTGAAGCCATGAAACGACCACGAAGCCAACCACATTTAATCCAACGACTTTCCGAATGAAGGCCCCTGCGGACCGTGGCCGACATCCTCGGGGCGCGGGACTACGCGGGCTGCGACGCGGTCCCGGCGCCGTGGCTTCTCTTCTCGCGGGGCAACATGACCATGGACCCCGTCGGCAACGTGCGGTACTCGCTGCAGTGGCGCTCGCAGGTCGACTCGTACGCACCGCCGCGCCCGCACATCGCCGCATCCGCTGCTTCGTCGTCGTCCTAATCCTCCTCCTCCTCCTCCTCCTCCTCCTCTCCTGCCGCTGCTTCTTCGTCGTCGCCATCGTCGTCATTCCATGGCAGGTTCCTGTCTTCATCTTCGCTGCCGTCGCCGTCGTCGTCGCACGCAAATGGCCACTCGCACGGCCACCGCGACCATATCAAGGGTCGGACGCAGGTGAGGAGAGAAAAAAAGATTTCCGAACGAACCGACGGCCTGCAACCTGCGCCGAACTCTGTTCTCTGGTTGATTGTTTGATGATCGCTGGTTCACTGCTTACATATTTGACGGACTGCAATGAATGGCGGCGGACGCGCAGGTGAAGACCCTTTTCCGCACGGAGAGCGTCAACTCCACGCTGCTGCACGCCGTCGTCTTCCACGAAGGCGGAGGTTATACCGGAGGCGGGGGAGGAGGAATCGGCTCCAGAGACGCCGTCGTTTCATTCGGTGGAAGAAGTGGCGGGCGGGTGGTGTGCGCCCCGCACAAGCGCTACGAGGCGGAGGGCGTCCGGTCCCCCGCCTTCCTGCGGGTGACCGAGGAGGCCATCGACCACCTGCCCTTCGTCGTGCACCACTACCGCTTCCGGGGCCTCGCCACCGTGAGTCAGTCCGTCCGTCCGTCCGTCCGTTGCTTGCTTGCTTGCTTGCTTTCCCTCGGTTGTCGTGGTGGTTTACTTGATACCCGCCTTCGGCTGATCACCAACCTACGGACCAACATGCCAACACGTCAAGATCGAGAAGAAGGCCCAGGAGCGGCTCGCCGCGTCCAAGGGCCTGGACCCCGCGGACCCGAGCCTGCGGACGGCCGAGCGCGCGGCGGAGCTGAGGGGGCTTGTGGAGAAGGTGGACCGCGCCACGAACCGCCTCGAGGTGCACGACGAGTTCATGGTCAAGCAGTTCGGCCTCGGCGTCAACGGCGACCGCTGCCAGCGCGCCTTCCTCTTGCAGGCCGCGTTCGGGTGACGGTGGCGGTTCGGTGACGGCGGACATGGTGGATGCCGATGGCGGGTGATGAGAAGGGGAGCCGACCGACCCTGGACGAGGGGCGGCCTTGAGACGTCAGTTGATTCGCGGAGGAGGAATCGGGCGCGATGTGCGGGGATGCTGGTGCTGGTGACCACGGGAGGGTTTGGCTGCGAAGCAGTAAGACAGCAACGGCCAAACAAATGACGAGCGAGTTTCAGTTTCAGTTTCAGTTTCGGTGGTGTGAAGCCGGGCGTCAGGAATATTCGATGTAGTGTTCCATGACGCATGACGAAACCCTAAACCCTTTCGTTGCCTTATACATGCCTGTTACCGGACCGAGCTGGGTCCAGATAATAACCACGGCATGACGCATGACATGTGAGACATACGAGAGAGTCGAGAGAGGATGCGAGCCGTTAGAGTTAGATGTTTTAAAAAAGTTCAGTTCAAAAAGCAAGCAGCTGTTTGAGCCGACTCATATTTAAAAATTTATACACACAGATACACACAGTGTAACCGATTTATTTTTATTGCGGAACTCCCCCGGGTATACCCCCGGGCAAATCAGGAAAGCACAAATCCCACTCCCCGAGCGACCCCGGAGCGAGAAATGGGGCGAGGTGCGCCGCTGCGAGCTGCACGAAGCGCCACGACGACCCGATAGGCACCCCGGTGAACGCCGCGATCAGCTGCTGGATCGGCTTCTCCTCCCCAATGTCCAGCCGCGGCAGCAGGCACCGCGCACCCCCCGGTGCCGCCGCCACCGCTGCTTCCGGTCTGGGCAAGGCGGTGGCGCAGAGGAAGGGGCCGAAGAAGGACGAGCGCAGCCGGAGCTGCTTTCGCACGTGCCAGACGAGGCGCTAGCCCAGTAATTCGTCTTGCAGCGCTTGAGGAGCTTGGTTTATGACTGCGGTACCAAACTTGTAATCGAAACAACCATTTTCGCGATTTCGCTGAAAGTCCTGAGCTTCTGCCACCACCACCACCTCGCGGTCAGCCTTCACCGCATCCGATGCATGCACGAGTGCATATCCGTTCTTGTTGCAGGCAGCAATCACCACCTCGCGGTCATCCTTCATCGCATCCGATGCATACCGGAGTGCCACCCCGTCCTGGTTGCAGGCAGCCAGCACCACCTCGCGGTCATCCTGCAGCGCAGCCGATGCATACCGGAGTGCCACCCCGTTCTGGTTGCAAGCAGCCATCACCACCTCGCGGTCATCCCTCTGAGTAGCCGATGCATGCATTAGTACAAATCCGTACTGGTTGCAGGCAGCCATCACCACCTCGCGGTCATCCTGCAGCGCATGCGATGCATACCAGAGTGCATTCCCGTCCTGGTTGCAGGCAGCCATCACCACCTCGCGGTCATCCTGCAGCGCATCCGATGCACACCCAAGTGCATTCCCGTCCTGGTTGCAAGCAGCCAGCACCACCTCGCGGTCATCCTGCAGCTCACCCGATGCATACCGGAGTGCCACCCCGTTCTGGTTGCAGGCAGCCAGCACCACCTCGCGGTCATCCTTTAGCATATCCGATGCGTACTGGAGTGCCCACCCATTGGTGTTGCAGACAACCAGCACCACCTCGCGATCATTCCGCAGCGCAGTTGATGCGTACTGGAGTGCCTCCCCGCGCTGGTTGCAGGCAGCTATCACCATTTCACGGTTAGCCTTCAGTGCAGCCGATGCATACTGGAGTGCATAACCATTCTGATTGCAGGCAGCTATCACCACCTCGCGGTCAGCCTTCAGTGCAGCCGATGCAAACAGGAGTGTAAGCCCATCCTGGTTGATTGCAGCCATCACGATCTCGCGATCAGCCTTCATCGCCTCCGATGTATACTCGAGTGCATGCCCGTCCTGGTTGCAGGCAGCCAGCACCACCTCGCGGGCATTCTTCAGCACAGCCGATGCATACTCGAGTGCCCTCCCGTGCTGATTGCAGGCAGCCATCACCACCTCGCGGTCAGCCTGCAGCGCATCCGATGCACACCCAAGTGCCTTCCCGTCCTGGTTGCAGGCAGCCATCACCACCTCGCGGTCATCCTGCAGCGCATCCGATGCATACCAGAGTGCACCTCCGCTCATGTTGCAGGCAGCCAGCACCACCTCGCGGTCATCCTGCAGCTCACCCGATGCATGCATTAGTACAAATCCGTCCGGGTCCCTAGACACAGCCGGCAATATAAGTTCTCGTATTCGCGACACATCCACGCTGGTCCAATTCCCGCCGGCCTCTTCATCTACCGCACGAGTGATGGCGTCGACCAGCCCCTGAAGAGGCGCACTGTCCTCCGCAGTCGCTGACATCGATACTCGTTCCTGGACGTCCCCTGACAAGTCCACATCTGTCAAGGACCCGCCGGTGTCCACATCACCAGCCAGCAGAATTTGGGCAATTAGCATCCAATAGGCTTGATCTTCATCGTCAGGGAGAGGAACTGGCGGCTGCTGCGCCATCGGCCTCCTGGGCCCAATTCAAATGACCTCGATCTCTCGGTGCTCCCCTACTTCTTATTACTACGTCCTATTTATTTGTCATTTATTTATTTTAGAACTGTTGGTCTCGACACTCACCAGCTATGGATGCTCCACACCTGCCGTCTCAGGGACTGGAATAGCGCATTAATCTCAACGACTTCAGAGCTATCCTCGCAATATGTCCCGCAAAAGACCGAACCATGGGACATATTGCGAGGATGTCTTCGAGTCTCCGGCCCTTCCAAAGACTCGCGGCGCCAAAGTCGCCCAAAATCCGCGCCCCAGCCGCGGGCCGAGTGGCAGGGGAGGCTCCGATCGACTAGCTAGGTCCGAAATTCTATTATATCTACTAGAAAAGATTGTTTTACTATTTATGGCGGTATAAAATTTGTCAAATGGTCGCCAAATACATTATTCTCTGACACAAAACAGTGAGAGCTATTATTCGGCGAAACGTGACATCTCGTGTCGTGACACCACCATCGGCTCCAGGCCACCTCGTTGGCTCGCTAACCGTTCTTACCCGTCCTCAGCCTTTGAGAACAGCAACGCTTCTCACTACAATGCGGCACGCTCTTAGAAACACTCGCCCCTGCCGTGCTGCTCTCTCTATCCTCGATGCACCATATGCATGCGGACAGCCCTTTCCAGGCCCCTCGGTGGCCCCACACCTGCTTCGCGAGCACGGCCTCGTGGAGATGTGCACCGCTGCAGGGTATGACGTTCGTTCTCACGACCCGCCAAACACACACTTCAATATCGCGCCCAGCGTGCTCTCCTCGAAGTACCCAAGCAGTGGCAGCGGGAATGCCAAGCACTACTACCACGTTGCGAAGAACTACCACGCCGTTGGCCAGAGCTGCGAGGCCATCTACCAACGCGTCCTGCCGCTCGCGCAAACCGACTCCTTCCTGTTGATCCTGGGGGGCGATCACTCAATTCCCCTGGGGACGCTTCCCGCGATTCGTTCCGCGAGGCCTAAGACCGGCGTGGTGTGGGTAGACGCGCACGCGGACATTAACACGACAGCGACCAGCCCCAGCGGGAACATGGTAAGCCTTCGTTCTTGTCTTACTTTCACTTCACTTCACTTCACTCACTCACTCACTCACTCACTCACTCACTCACACAGCACGGCATGACTGTGGCGGTGCTCCTGGGCCTCGAGCCAAAGCTTCTCGCCACGCCGCACTTCTCCTGGCTCGAGAACGCGCTTGCGACCCACGGGCGCTCGGCATGCCTCGAGCCGCAGGACATCGTGTACGTGGGACTGCGAGACGTCGATCCTGGGGAAAAGGCCATCATTCAGGAGCTGGGGATTCGAGCCTACACCATGTCCGACGTCGACCGGCTCGGCATAGGAGGGGTCATGTCCGAGGTGACCGGCTACTTCGAGGAGAGGGACATGGACATCCACTGTTCCTACGACATCGACGCCATCGATCCGTTCTGGGCCCCGCACACGGGCACGGGCGTTCCGGGGGGGCTGACATTACGCGAGTCGCACTACGTGACGGAGGCCTTGCACAACTCTGGTCGGTTGACGTCCATGGAGCTCGTGGAACTGAATCCGGAGCTGCATCCAGAAGTGGACGCCCGGCAGACCACGGAGGTTGGCCTAGGAGTGATCGGGAGCGCGCTCGGGAGGGGCATTTTATGATCGATGGATAGTGGAGGAGGAAGTTGAAGAGGTGCTTGCTTTCGGAGATGGAAATGTCTTGGCCGGCACTCGACCAAATGTTATACCGTCGCCATCACATGAAGAGAGTCGATTGATGATATCGACGACGACCCTACAAGTCGAGCCCAGCAGACCCCGTCAAACGAGAGCCAGAGATATAGGTGGTGTGAGAATTGGGGTGGTGGTGGTGGTGATGCCAACCACCGATCATACCCGATCATTCACGACAAGAACAAGAAGCATGAGAGAACAAAGCGGCCACAGAGCTCACAACGCACAACGTGCCAATACAGAACAACAAAGAGGACACGCACCGCGCAAAAGCACCCGAATCCCGAATTGAGGTGGTTCCGGCTGCTTCTACTTCTACTAGTACCAGAGTGCCGCTGCGCTTTTCTCCAAACTCGCTCTGGACTCTGGAATATCTATATAGCTATACAGTAAACAGCCAAGCAACGGCGCGGCGCGCGCGCGTGTCTCCAGCTATTAGTTTATATTAACTCCAGCTATGTCTCCAGCTGACAGCTATTAGTCATCACCACGCGCACCATAGAAATAGTGGCAAACTGGATGATACTGACAGAGCTGAAGAAAGAAAATGAGAGAGATAAACATCCGAAGTGTAAACCCAATCCTTGAACAACGATAGTGCCCAAAGCAGCGAGCGTCTAAAAAAGAGTGGAGGAAACCAGAATGCATGAACACCTTGGGACAAGTCACCAAGCCTCCAAACAAAGCAGAGATAGGAACCGATACCCTCATTTAGTACGTTGCCTTGTTTGTTGCGAAAATACATCCCCATTTTCTTTCTTCGACTCTGTCGGTAGCATCCATTTTGCCACTATTTCTGCGGTTTTGTTGCGGTTTTGCCACTATTTCTGCGGTTTTGTTTTTGCTGAAGTCAGGAACTCGGGGTTTTTTTGTGCTTGCGCGCGTGTGCTCCTCCTGCGCTGGAGTTAATACGAAACTATTTCTGCGGTTCATGTGGTGATGGATATCTTTATCAGTCAGGATACATCAAGGCTTTTTATTGATTTTTACTTTGTTTTTGCTGAAGTCAGGAACTCGGGGTTTTTTTGTGCTTGCGCGCGTGTGCTCCTCCTGCGCTGGAGTTAATATTTCGAATATACATCCCCGAACAACACCTGGGCGCTGATCTATACGAGCGCATCCGCTGCGAGAGTAAAGAGACACACGAGCACAGAGCACAGCTCACTCGTCGTGATGTAAGTCAGCGAGGCCCTGCTGTATTGCTTGCAAGTGATTAATCGTCTCATCGTTCTGCATCGCAGTCAGCACCTCCGCCGCCTCCCGCGCGTTCCGCAGCCCCCACCCGTGCGCCACTCCCGCGAAGTCCGCCACCAGCCCCTTCAGGTGCGCGCTCGTCTCCTCGTCGAGGCTGCCCAGCTTCCACAGGTGGTCCGACGCCTTGCGCGGTGCGGCGAGCGTGCCGGGGAGCACGGTGCGTTGGAATTCGGCGTTGGCCGCGACCTGCTCGTTCGCCCACTGCAGGAGGGCCGTGCGGTTGGATTGTTGGGGGATGTCGCGGCGGATGATGTTGGGGTCGGTGTGGCCATCGGGAGTGGGCTTGAGGGCTCCCTTCAAAATGAGCCAGCGCTGGATGGAAGGATGGCCATTATCGCAGCCCATGAACATGGGAGTGTTGCCGGAATTGTTCGCCTTGCTGATGTCCTCGGTCGCGCCCATCTTGTACAACCACTCGCACACCGACAGGTGGCCACCACCGCAAGCCAAGTGCATGG
>Ga0099800_1203_pt1 | contig 15475 bp, 9 predicted proteins | sample Uncmet6_SortRC_1_FD_89868 | JGI IMG/M metagenome (GOLD analysis project Ga0099800, IMG submission 89868) | Marine eukaryotic communities from CALCOFI LINE 67, Pacific Ocean - CN11_C50_N6_SortRC_1 | ecosystem: Environmental > Aquatic > Marine > Oceanic | place: Pacific Ocean: Monterey Bay | collected... | reverse complement strand
AAGAAAATGTAATTTTTCAAAGAATTTAGCCGCTAGTGTGGAGCATGACTCCAAGCTGCTTACCAACATATCGTAGCCTGAAGGCACATTATTATAAATAGTAGGTGAGATAGACCTCAAACTATCTATCGTATGATGAAATAGATCTGATACAGGCATACCTGGATCTATATATAAACTACTTCCTCCACTGGTAACTCCGTTTAAATTAGCATTACCGCCGTAGGTGTGACTCCATGGCAGCCAATCGACTAGAACATGATGAACAGGATCACCCTCTCTAAAAATAGCGTCGGCCTGAATGGGGTTACAGCACATCATTCTATGCGTATTAGCAACGGCCTTCGGTTTTCCTGTAGATCCGGATGTAAGCAAGTACTTTGCAACCATATCATAATGTAATTTAGAAAATGCCTTATCAACTTGTCCATTGGAGGGAGTAGACCATAGCTGATCAAGACAAAATTTTTCAGCGATCAGATCAGGTTCATTTTTACCATAGACAATACCAGCACTGCCCCATTCTACTTCATTGAGAATAGCTTCATATTGGCTACCATCTTCCACATAAACCAATGTAGGTCGCATGAGATCAACCATAGCCTGGAGAGTCTCTCGCCCCTTAAAAAGGCTATAAGATGGGGAAACAGGTACCACAGGAACACCTGCTCCTATAGATCCGTAGGTAAGCACACCGTGACGAATGGAATTACCCGAGAGGATAAATAGACAATCATCTTGACCATATCCCTGTTGAAGCAACCATTGAGCGACCGCCTTCACTCTGGCAAATCCGTCCCGATAATTAATAGTCCACCAACCATCTACTGTCTTTTCTCCCAGCCAGACCCTGTCTCCCAGCAGGACGCTATGCTCAGCAAAAGGTTCTAATATATGTGAAGGACAATCTTTTATAGGGCTAGTATTGCTCATCTTGAAACTACCATCTGCAGCTTGGACACAACTAATTTCTGGTGTTTCAAAATGGATTTCCGTCTGAGATGGATTCATATATTTCATACTTTCATCAAAAATAGGACACAAGAATAGATCACTCTTGCTCACATGTGCAAAATTCAGCTTCAAAATAAAAAGATAGTTCCTCTGGATTTTAGGTTGATTATGGACTGTTGTCAGCTAAAGATGTGAAAAAACCACTTATTTACATTGTAAATAAAATTCAGTTTAATGGTTCGATCAGTCTGGAATTGATTCAATTTTCTAACCAGATCAAAGAGATCGTTGTCGATCGATTTACGCAAAGTTTATTGAACATAAAACAGGTCAATACTTCTAAACGATAAGCATCCATATACTGCTGCTGAATGAATAAACGATCGACATGCCAATCAAGCACACATGTTAGCGCAAATAATTTAAGTAAAGCTAAATAAGAAATTAAGCAGAACTAAAGCAAGCCAACAACAAACAATAGAACGATCTTAACAAAACCTGATGAAGGCCATTAAAAAGAATATTGATAGATCTCAATGGACAATTGCTATAGTTTATTCATACCTAATAGATAACTCCATAACGAGGAGAGCTCATGATTGATTTTACCAATAAAGTTGCGATCGTAACCGGAGCAGGATCAGGCTTAGGACGTAGTCATGCTATAGCGTTGGCCGCAAGAGGGTGCAAAGTTATCATCAATGATCTGGGAGGCAGCCGCACAGGAGAAGGGGCTTCCAACACAGCTGCAGAAAAAGTAGTCGCTGAAATAGAAAGTAAGAATGGAATAGCAATAGCTGACTATACTGATGTCACAAACTTTGAGCAAGTCAATCAAATGGTAGAGAAGGCACTCAGTAAATGGGGACGTATCGATATACTGATCAATAATGCTGGAATCCTCAGAGATAAAACCTTTGCCAAAGCATCCATGGATGACTTTCAAAAGGTGGTAGATGTCCACCTTATGGGAACGGTCAATTGCACTAAGGCAGTTTGGGAGCCAATGCGTACGCAAGGCTATGGACGCATCGTCGTCACTAGTTCCTCGAGCGGGCTTTACGGTAACTTCGGCCAGACCAACTACGGAGCCGCCAAAATGGGAGTGGTAGGTCTGATGAATACCCTGCGATTTGAGGGTGCAAAGTATAATATAAACGTGAATGCACTTGCTCCAGTTGCAGCAACCCGCATGACCGAAGATTTAATTCCCGCTAAGGAGCTTTCTACGCTTTCACCAGAAGCCGTTACTGCGGGGGTACTTTACCTTGTAAGCGAAAATGGCCCAAATGGTCAGATCCTATGCGCAGGTGCTGGCTGCTTTGCTATCACTCGGATGGTAGAAACCCAAGGGGTGTTTTTAGGAGAAAACCCCAAACCAGAAATGGTCGAATCTCATTGGGAGCAAATAACCGGCACCAAAAATCAGCTGGATCTGGATCAAGGCTCATCACAAACGACTAAGTTCTTGGCCATGGCCGACCAGGCATCTAGCTTAAATGGTTAACCACTAGCAGACACACAAGCTCTGCAGAATCATCCCTCCCGTTAGGCATCAGGAAAAACGAGGGTTATAGCGGGAGGGTTACCATCGATTAGCATATCCGGTCGCAACAGACTTCTAAATTAAAGTTAGATCCGCTTTACAATCATGTAATCACAAATCAATATACAATAGCACCCCGTGAATGTTAGCGTTCCCAAAGGAGGAATTTAGTGGTTAAAAAATATGCTATATGGCTGATTTCACTCATGGGAACTGGTATCGTTTTTTTCTGTTTCCTGTTTTGGTATGGATCCTCAGATCGTCACTCTGACTACGAAATCGATCTGCAAATTCCCGGTGACAAGTCGGGCTCTCTCAAAGTTGGGTTTGCCAAAAAAAAGGTTATTCCCGAAAATTTTGACCCTTTTCATGATAGCAATAGCGATGCCCGCTATTATTCTAAACATGGCGATACATTTATTGATATGAACCAGAACGGAAAGCAAGATCCACTCTGGCTAGCTGGTTTCCACCATAACCGACCTGCAACAAAAATACATGACCCCTTATGGGCAAGAGCTATGGTTATTGACAACGGCATTAGCAGCATAGCACTAGTGTCTATAGACGCCATCGGTATCTTTTACGATGATGTGATTGATATTCGGAAAATGGTACCTGCAGAAAAAAAGCCTGATCATATTATCATTATGGCCACTCATACTCACTCAGCCCCAGACCTTATCGGGATTTGGGGAGCAAGTGAATATGAGAGCGGCATCGATTTCAATTATTTGGCGCATCTTAAACAACAGGCGGTGGGAGCAATCATCCAGGCAATGGACTCAAGAGCTCCAGCAAAACTTAGATTAGCCCGCGACCATATTGGAGCAGAAAATCTGCAGGTTGACACCAGAAAACCAATCATAAAGGATCAAAGTATCCGTATTATGCATGCAGTCTCAACAGAATCGGGTGAAACATTAGGTACTCTGGTATCATGGGCTAATCATCCTGAGGTTCTATGGGATCATAATCTCGAAATTAGTAGTGACTTTCCTCATTATCTGAGAGAGGCAATCGAACAAGGTATACCAAGCAATATACCAGAAAAGTCTATCACTGGATTGGGAGGCATTACCATATTCGCCAATGGAGCCGTCGGAGGACTAATGACAACACCTCCCGACCTTGCTATTCCCAGCAGTAACGGCCCCATCATGAAACCTTCCTTCGAAAAGGCAAAAGCTGTCGGACAAAACGTTGCAAAGTTAGCCTTAGAAGCCATCAGAAGTGATCATGTATATACTATAAACGAAGCTAAAATCAAAATAGTGGCTAAAACGATACAACTTCCACTCGACAATCAATTTTTCCGGCTTGGTATTACTTTCGGCGTTATTAACAGAGGGCTCTCGGGGTACCAGCGTCGCATCAAAACTGAGATCAATGCATTTTCCATAGGGTTAGCTGAATTCATTACGATCCCAGGTGAAATATACCCAGAAATTGTCAATGCAGGCATTTCAGCACCTGTCGGCCAAGACTTTAGAATCTCTCCTCAGGAAATTCCACCGCTCAGATTGCAAATGCAAGGTGAGTTTAAGTTTGTCCTTGGACTCGCCAATGATTTTATCGGTTACATCATTCCTGAAAGCGAATGGGATGCTCAACCTCCGTGGCTATATAATAGTGACGCAGAAACCTACGGAGAAGTAAACTCACTCGGAGGTCACACAGCTAAATATATTTTCACGAATACTCAACAGTTACTTCAAAGGTTGCACTCAAAAAACTAGTCATCAATAAGTGAAATAAGAACTAAAAAACCGTTTGAGATTAGCATCGATAATCTACGGTTTGTGGGACGATTCAGTAGCCCCAAAAGCAAAATTCCGTCACTAACTTCAATAGTCACTTCGTCCCTCACATCACCTATGCTTGAACCCTCCCATGGGCCAGGCAAAGAAAAACTATCAATACCACAGAAGGCAACCAGAGCGGTCCTGTTGCAAAAAATAAGCGATTAGTTCAAACTCCAAGCTCAACTTGAAGGATCTACCCATGAATCAACTAAAGTGGCGTCATTTTCAACGAGACATCATCCTTCTCAATGTCCGTTGGTATTTGGCTTATCCTTTAAGCTACCGTAACTTGGCTGAAATGAATGAAGACCGTGGTCTAACCGTAGATCATACAACTCTCTATCGATGGGTTCAGGCCTATTCTCCATGCCTGGAAGAGAATTTTCAAAAACGAAAACGTCCCGTTAGTTCCAGTTGGCCTGTCCCTATCTTACTCGCTGCCATGGGCGCCTTATTGTTAGGTTTGCCTATGGCTACGCCGCAGGTAAAGTCATTTTACGGTGTAAGAAAAGCTTTAAGTCTGACCCGTTATACGGCCGCTGCGATTATCATATTGGCTTTAACCTTAGGTTTTCTTTTACGCGTTCACATGAGTTAACAACTCTTTTAGGTCAATTAGTAAACGCATGGATCTGTCAGATTTCAGAACTTGAATTAATTGGTCCTGTTGCAAAAAATAAGCGCTTAGTCCAAACTCCAAGCTCAATCTTGGAGAGATCTAACCATGAATCAACTAAATTAGGGCCATTTTCAAAGAGATATCATCCTTCTTAATATCCGTTGGTACCTCGCTCATCCATTAAGCTACCGTAACTTGGCTGAAATGAATGAAGACAGTGGTCTAACGGTTGACCATACAACTCTCTATCGATGGGTTAAGGCTTATTCTACAATACTCGAGGAGAACTTTCAAAAAAGAAAGCGTTCTGTTGGTACCAGCTGGAGAATGGACGAAACCTATATAAAAGTCAGAGGAAAGTGGGTTTATCTGTATCGTGCAGTCGATAAAGAAGGACTGACAGTGGACTATAGATTATCCAGTAAAAGAGACATGTCTGCTGCTGCTAACTTTTTATGTCGAGCCATTGGCAACAATGGGACACCCGAGAAGATAAACATTGATCAGAGTGGAGCTAACAAGGCTGGTGTTAACTTCTATAATAATCTGTCGGGTACAGATATTGAAATAAGACAATGTAAATACCTAAATAATATTGTTGAAGGTGATCACTATAGTTTAAAGAAATGTCTCACTTCGGTAACTAGTTTCAAAAGGTTTAGGTCAGCGAGAAATGTTCTTTATGGTGCCGAAGTGATAAGAATGATTCGCAAAGATCAACTTGAGTTCAATGGAACCTTGCGACCAAATCAATTTGAGATATTTTGGTCTTTAGTTACTTAGTAAGAGAAGTGGTGGTGAACCCCGCCCGACAGCACTTCATTCTGAAAGCCAAGCATCATTGCTGCAAAACAAAATCTGCTAAAAATACGGAATTACATCCCCTCCAGTTTTTAACCGGCATGTGCATCGCATCTTTTGCCTACACTTGAGTCGGTACCTTTTTTGGATGGGCGAATCTACATAAACTATGGCCGGGATGCTAGTGCAGAAGCTTTCTTGATAGTTTATTAATATTAGGGGCGCAAGGGATTCACATTATCGTTTGGTCGATCGAGCTCGCAAAGTTTTTTAGTCATAATATCAGCAACTTTTAAACAGTTGTTCGTTGTGTCAGTTCTGGCCACTCTCGGGACGATGATTCAAGTGTCAACTACGAAGCTCATCATTTTTTTTGCAACAGGGTCCTTTCTTTTCTTTGGTATCAGGTAGTTTTACGACGCCAGTAAATAATGAAAGCGATAAGACTAATTAATCCAATAGCGAATAGTACTATTTCTGCACTAAAGATGGCTTTCAAACCGTTGATTGCGATTTGCCGGGTTTGTATATATTTCTTAGGTACCGGAATAACACCATTCGATTTAGCGTAGCTTTCGTATTCGTTTAACAAGTCAGAGAATATGGCCGGTTGGATTTTATCAAGCTCTGTGGTTTCGCCTGGGTCGAGTGTGACGTTGTATAAATGCCATTGCCCGTCGTCGTATTTACCTCGATTGAGAATAATCTTATAGTCACCTTTAATTAAGGCTGCGTTACCTCCGATTTCATAAGCAATAATGTCTTTGATGTCATACACTGTTTCCTCTTGGCCGTTGATAACAGGGTGAAGATTGATACCTGTGCTTGGCTCAATCGTATTACCTTGATATTCAGTGCCAGGGTGTTCAGTGCCAGCTAAGGATAAAATGGTCGGTGCTAAATCTTTGACATAGGCTTTACCGTGATTTATTTGACCCTGTAGTTCCTCACTTAATGCTGGACCACTAATAATCATAGGTACTCGTAAACCACCTTCGCCGGAGTGAAATTTATAGTGGCCAAATGGTGAAGAAGCTGCGCTAGCAAAATTTCTGCCTATGAAATTATAGCTGTACTTTTCTCCTAAGGTTTCATAATCGGCGTTGTACCCTAAAAAGCTCCTTGTCAGAGGAAAGGCTTTTGAGATCCGTCCTGGATCTGATGGTTCAGCACCGTTGTCTGAGGTGAAAATAAAAACAGTGTTGTCGTATTCATCTATTTCTTTGAGGTAATTAATTAGGCGGCCAATATGAAAATCCATGGCATCTATCATACCGGCGTAAACTGCCATACTCTTAGTATGATAACGTTTTTGTTCTGCGCTAAGTTTTCCCCAATCTTCAGTGCTATTCATTTTTTTCATGGGTGTGTCTGCTCGCACCAGACCGAGTTCTTTGACGGCTTGTTGACGACGTTTGCGTAAAGCTGTCCAGCCATCGCTATAGGTTTCAATATACTTATCGGTATACTCCTTAGGGGCTTGCACTGGAATGTGCACAGCTAGAAAGCTAACATATGTAAAGAATGGCTTGTCGCTGGCAGTGTTATTACGGTTGTTTTCTAGTTGTTTAATAACGTTGTCGACAATAAATTTAGAAGAATAGAAGTCATCGGGAAGTTGTATTTCTTTACCGTTTTTAAACCACAGAGTCTTCTCATAATGAGGTAAATATGATTGGTTGGTCCAGTTATCACCGCCAGAGAAGGGCATCATTAACGTTTGTTCAAAACCCCGATTAATTGGTTTTAACGAATTGTTGTTATAGCCCAAGTGCCATTTACCAACCATGTTGGTGTGATAGCCAGCTTTCATGAGTAAAGTAGCGATGGTGACCACATTGTGATTTAGCGAGCCGTTGTAGAAAGGCGAACGGGCTTGCTCGGGAGTTAGTGCCTCGGGAATATTGGCAACACCCGCACGGTGACTATCAACACCTGTGAGCAACATGGCGCGGGAAGGAGCGCAGCTAGCTGAACTGCGATAATTACTGAAGCGCAGCCCTTCGGCTGCGAGCTGATCAATATTAGGGGTGTTAATTTCACTGCCGTAGGAGCCTATGTCGCTATAGCCCAAATCATCTGCCAAAATGACTACAATATTAGGTCGTTCATCATCTTCAATTTTGTCGGCTATAGCTATACTGTTGGAGGCAAGTAAACCAGCGATTACTGATGCAGCAAAACATTTCTTCATGTTGATTAAAGACTCCTGTAGAAATTAATAATACTGTCAGCAAAAAAATTAACGTTTGGCTAAAATACCCATCATAGCATGGGCAGCTTCTAAACTAGAGTTTTGATTTTGTCCCGTAACAAAACGTTGTTCATCATCGACGCTTACATGGGTGGCAAACACATCTCTAAATGCAGTGTTACTTTCAAAGATAACCCCGGCTTTTCGTAATTCAGTTTCAGGGTGTAATGGTGTGACCTCAATGCCTAGCTCCTTAATTTGTTTGTCGGTCACGCCAGTCATTTTTCTACCGGTAATTAATAAATTACCTTGCTGGTCTTTGGCGTTAACGAACCCTAGTACACCGTGGCAAACACCGCCAATTACGGCTTGATTATCTCCATAGTAAGCTGCACTAATTTTTTTTGCCAAAACGCCTGACTGCGCTAAATCGTAGGCTGCCCCCCAACCACCAGAGACGAAGATAATGTCATATTGGCTAATATCTACATCGTCAATTTTAATGGAGTTTTTAGTCTTAGCTAGAGCTACAGGGTCGTCTAAATAGCGTTTGTCTTCGGGGCTGATAATAGGGCGTGACAATGTTTTAGGGTCAATGGGGATTTCTCCACCTTTAATGCTAGCTATATCTACCTTCATGCCACCATCGGTAAAGGCGTAGTATGGGTGTGTCATTTCTGAAGCAGCCACCCCAGTCGGATCCCCCATGCTCTCGCCCGGAGCATTAAGTAAGCCATGGCTGGTAGTAATAATGAGTGCGCGTTTACCCGGTAGTTGAGAAGTTGGACCCGAATATTCGGGATGTATACCAGCTTTATGTATTATTGTGGGAAGAGCAATGACAAGAACAACTATTGCTGCAATCACGACGGCACCAGCTTTAATAAAGTTACTTTTCATAGGAGTCCTCTCATTTTAATTAAGTGAGAATAGAGTTTATCTCTTGTATGCCCCTCACCTTTAGATTTAGACAACGGATATTTTGTTCAAGATACTACACGTCATCGAACGACCGTCTCATCTTTTTTCAACCACTTTACTATAATCGAAGATAAACGTTCTGCATTATCAACCCCCAAATTAAATCTATCTTCTCTATTCTGATCCAATCCAACTGCACCGGGAGGCACAAAATAGCCGACAGAATCATTGCATAAACTAACAATCCCTATATCGCCCTTCAAATTGGTCCATTGTTGTTCGAAAACCGGAAAAATGCTTCCAGGCAAGCATAGCAGTGAAAATTCGGAACCAAAGTTTATCTTTGAAACCCCAGCAACAACATCCCCTTCTGAGTCACGATTTAAAGGCATCCAACCAATTCTATTATAAAACCATAAGAGGCTATGACCTAGTTTCAGTGAAATATTCTTCGTTTCAATACCAAGCCCATCAAACCCTAGTTTTTCACTACGCTGGTATACCAACTCCATCCACGGCAAAATACCGTTGAAATAAGATTTAACTTGCTCTTCCGTAGCCGCAATCTGATTTTCGCTATTTAAGCCATCCAACACAATGGAGTTATCACTGCCAAGGGAGCTATTGATAAACATAAAGGGGCGTCGGTAGTGTTTCTCCAGCTTGTTTGATAAGTACGAAGCGAGACCACCAGATGGCAGCGTCCAGTTCCTATCGAGCAACGCTGGATGAGCACCGTAAAAAACAAGATCTAACCATGGCGTTTCATCTGAAGTCCTTAGCTGCAGAGCATGCAGCGTACTCATTTGAAAACCTTCGCTTGACTTACCAGCAAACGAACCATCCGGAGGTTCGGTTAAAGCAGAAGCATACCAGGGTTCAACCAGCATACGATAAGATAATGCTTCTTCAGTCGCTTGATTTACCTGCGCTAAAACATGATCTAAATATGACTGCTCAACCCCTCCCCATAAGCCGATTAAATCAGGAGCACTATGAGAATGACTAGCGAACCAAAATTGCTGATCTGCAGAAATACCAAATTTCTCGCCAATGGCTTTCAAGCTTTTCAGCAGTGGTACCGACAACCCCAGAACATCAATCGCCCCAAGTAGAATAACTTGATCTTTACCTGCCGTTTTTTCAGTAGGCTGCAATATCAAAACCCTCACTTCCAAGGGCAACCAGGATACCATTGGTCCAGTAGACTCTCTCCCATAATCATAGCCAGCTAAAGCCGTCCCAACGGGAACAGGCCCTATTGAGACTTTGCTAAAACCTGCCCACAAATTCTTACCTTGCAAGTTTTTTTTCACTGCAAAGGATTGATCATAATCATCACGAGGCAAAAAAAACAGAAGAACGACAATCAAAGTCATCATAGCTAATAGAATGCGGCACCATAATAACTTACCGGAAAGAGCACTCAAGATTATCTCCTTTTTCAATGTTTATACTCTTAAATAAGAGAGTTCCCCCAGCAACCAGCTGTCGATGTCTAATCATAGCTGCACACAAAGGCTGACCTTGCCAATAAATCTTAACTCTTTTTCCTTTAGCAGGCAGCGGCTCATCCCTGACAATAACCAATTTATGGTCACCCCCAAGGTTTAACTCCATTCTATCAACAGCCGGCCAACCTAGCCAATAGAGATCCGTCCCCGCAATTGGATAAATACCAGCAGTCCCCCAGACATACCATGCCCCTAGTGTTCCAGTATCATCATTACCATCTAACCCAGCTGGGCCAGTGGCATATCTTTCTCGCAAAATCTGCTGGACCCAATGCCCCGTCACCTGTGGTTTGCCCAACATGGAAAACAACCAAGGGCTGTGAATATCATGTTCATTACCATGCCAATAACTAGATGGAGGCCAAAATTGACCCAAATTTCCATGTAGCTTGCCCCGATGACCCATGAAAGCGTCTAAAGCCTGTTCTAGTGATCCAATATTCCCAGTATTAGATTCCCATAATGCTTTTATACTTTTAGGATCCCACCAATAACTATACCGCCAATGATCAGGGCTCCCTTCAGTCCAATGACGTCCATTACGAGTTCCAAACAATTCATCATTTAAAGGGTTAGCACCTTTATCAAAAGGCAGCCATTGGCCCGATCTATCCCTGGGCTGAAAATACCCACTCTGTGGATTCCACAATTCTTTCCCCTTGGCTGCAATCCGGTCAAAAGTTGTTTGATAGGGCGAATCAACAGTTTCCGCTAATCGAGCCATGGAATAACCAGCCCAACTATAATCTAGGGTCTTACTGACTGACTGCACTCCGTGACCATCACACCACTGCAATCGGCCACAAACCCAAGATTCTCCCTGTGACAAATAATCAAACCTCGCCAACAATTCAGGTATGGGCACAGGGCTCATACCCTTCATAGCGTTTTCACTCAAAAGTAGTGCAGCCGGATCCCCGATCATGATACCTGTAACTCCCGAACCTTGAGGCCAACGAGGCAAAAAACCAAGCTTTTGCTGCATATTCCAAAGGCTGGATAAAGATTCGAACTGGATATCTTTAGCTATCAAGGCATGAAGAGGGTGAAGGGTTCGGACGGTATCCCACAGAGAAAGATCAGTACGGTAACGTATTCCTTGTTTATGCTTAACACCATCTACTCCGATATAGGTACCATCAGCGTCCGACCAAAGAGTCGGATGAATCATTGAATGATAAAGCTGAGTATAAAAAAGCTGCTTCTGAACCGAATCATTAGTTTGAATTTCTATTTTATTTAATCTTTTCTCCCACTCTTGCTGTGATTGATCTAATAGTTCATCAAAGGACAAGCTTCCCGCCTCCAAACGCACATGCTTCCTTGCAGCATCAATGCTGGTAAGGCTCATACCAACCCGCATCTCAACCTTTTTACGCTCAAAGCTTAATACCAGCTGTGCTTTCTCAGCCAAAATGGGAACAGCTTTTTGATCGAACTCAACATAAAAATAAAAGATCTGCCCTCCATAATGACTAGAAAAACCCCCAGTTTGTAATACCTTTGCCGAAAAACTATCACGATTTTTTCCCAAGATCATTTCTGTTTCTTTTAGATTCTGTTGTAAACCAAATATGCTTGCTCCTGATATCCACAGTCCAGGGGACTGGTTCAGTTGCTCCGACCAATTGAACTGATAGATTGCAACTCTCTCAGTGGAGGTCAATCGGACTTTCACCTGGGGTTCCTTCAAAGTAACTTCATAATAGCCGGCCCATGCTTTCTCACTAGAATGAGAAAAAACATAGCCTTGATCTAATGCAGGTTGGGCCTGAGAAAAATCGACGGAATGACGAATACCGAGAATAGGGAGGATACGTAACTGCCCTCCTTCCTGCAAGCCAGTGCCAGACAATCGGTATTGACTGAAACCTTTTAAACGACCGTGCCCATAGTAGTAACCTGATGTGGCCATATTATCAAAAATAGTTGACCAATTGGTCGAAGTTCCAAATGCAGTATCAGGCCCTGGCCTTATCATACCAAAGGGTCTTGTCGGCCCAGGAAAAGTCATTCCACTGCTAAGAGGCCACCCTCCTGTACCCTGAAATGGATTTACTTGTCGGTACAGAGGAGCACTAATTCCAACCTCCGAAGCCGAAACTCCTATTCCCATGATCTTCCGCTGGTATACAAAACCACAAAAAATCAACAACAGTAGCAAAGCTATCAAGGCTACCATTTTTATGAGGGGAAAATTTTTAACGGACATTATAGAATCAAGTCCTTCCTCATATCAGCTGGATAGATCAAGTAGAATTTTTGCCTTGGATTAAAGGGGTGACTAAATGAAGCTGGCTATCACTAAGAGAGAAAAATACATATCAATAAGCCCACACTAAGAGACCTTCTTCATTTGATCCTTAATTTTCAAGGCTATTTCGGGGAATTCCCATCGTCGACGACGAATCGCTCGATAAACATTGACCCGCAATTCTTCTAGGGTGCAAGGCTTACTCAAATAACCAGCTGCCTTAACATCAAGAGCTATACGAATTCCTGTATCACCTTCATGACCGGTCAGGAACATAACCGGGATTTCATTATATGATTCAGCCATAGCTGCGATCAAGCCAAAGCCAGTCATTTTAGGCATGGTCATATCTGAAATAACCAGTGTCACCTGATTGTTATTTAATTGGTCAAGTGCTTCGAGGCCGTGGGCTGCAGTAATCGCCTTTAAGCCTATATCATCCAGCAAATCTATAACATAATCTACAATATCTTCATCATCATCAACGATCAGAATTAATTCGTTCCATTCATAACTTGGATAGGGCTGAGCGGGAGACTGAGCAGGAAAGGTCACCTGCACAACGGTACCATCTTTGCCAGTCCGTTTCAGCTCGAGGACTCCACCCTTTGCTTTAATTTCCTCATGGATAGTAGCTAAACCCTTACCACGCTTTGAGGTCGGAGACATCACATCTTTCGCAGATAAACCGGAATAACAAATCAATTCAACAATGTCTGAAATCGGTACGTTATAATTTTCATCATCTTTTAGTTTGGCTGCATAATCATTAAACTTCTTAATATTAAGCGGTTCTGCATTTTGCAATAATGGCAATAAAGCCACGCCCATACCATCATCTTCGATCGTAACAACCCAATTACCATTTTGAAAATCTATAGACACCTCAACTTTGCCAAACGGAGACTTTCCGGCTACCTGCCGTTCATCTTTTTTTTCTACACCATGTTCCACTGCATTTTTAATAAATTGTGACAATGCGCCTGTCAAAAATTGAAAATCATTCCCAGTGGGTAACCATGAACAGTTAAATAATAGATCTCCTTGTTTTTCAAGATTCGCCGTTTGAGCTACAAAGGAGCGATCTGTGTGAAGAAAAAATTCTGACCATAGGTTATAAGAGTTGGGCACTTCGTGCTCAGCAGTAACAGCTGGCTCCCAAATCTTTCTCAGAGCTTCAATACCACTTTCCAATGTAATTAAAGATTCAGGAATAGTCTTAGCGCCAGCCTTTATATCTTTGTCCACTTGAGACTGAGATTGTACCGCGATGGTTTTTAGGAAGGATACTTCATCATCACTTACTAAGTGTTCAATACTTTTTAACTGACTAACTACATCGTTCTTATCTAAAGGTTCTTGTTGCCAGATCTTTCGGACTTCCTTGATGGCTTTAGCCACCTGATTTAACATGTCAATTCGCACAGCTTGCTTTTCTGAGGATTGCAAGTCTTGAGTTATTTTTAACAGAGACTTCACCAACTCTTCAGCTAAAACAATTTCAGCCTTAGTAGAGGTTTTTTTATTCCCTTGTTTTTTCGACTTTACCGGCATCTTCTCTCGGTTAATAAAGTTATTCTCAATATAGGTTCTTGGCATTCGATCGGCACATAGATCGATACTTACATCATAAACCTATAGCTGCTGCCACAAGCAGGCAAGAATAGCCCATTTAGATTAAAAGCCTTATTTCAAGGGTTTTAGTCGATTATTACAAAAAAGAAAGCTTTTCAGGAGAGCGGTTTATCCAAAACACCAAGTTTCTTCTCGGACTTATGATCCGGAAACCAACTGTTCGCAAGTTGATTACCTTTCTGAATCATCGGTACTTCCAGCTTGAAGTGCACCAACAAAGCAAAAAAGAACACAACAAACATCGCCATCAAAAATATAAGACATACCTGCCATAAGTACATCATTTCAATCTGCTGCATATTAGTGGTCCCCAGCACAATAACTGAAGCAAGTGCGATAGCAGGAAAATGGAAAAGATAAATCGGAAAAACTAACTGGGAAAAAGGACGCCAGAAACCATGCTGAAGCATAGCTATTAAGCTATTATGAAATGGCCCACGCAGTCCTTGTGTGTTGAGTAATATCATCATGGTAACCAAAGCCATACAAAATAAATGGCGGTGCATGACGTGGCCCCACAGATTCAGCTGCATCGAAAAAGGTTGATAAAACCATGAGTTCGCATCGTAAACAGGAAAGCGCATCGTAACATATATAACAATGCAACACAGTAACAATGCCATTTCTCTTATGACAGGACTAAGCCTATCCAGGAATTTTTGGAAAGATAAATCAGGGCACACCACATGATACCACCCCCAAAACAGACCTAAAATTAAGGGACCTAAACGCCCCTGGGTCGGATAGTACAAGTTCTGCAAAAACACTTCAGGATCTTTGCCACCAGGCCTAAAATCATAGAAGGGAGTGCTGGCTATTTCCGGATTCAAGGTACAAATCAACCAAAGTAAGGCGGTCATTGCCAAAAATAGTAAAAACAAACATGTTAAGGGCCGACCTGTTTTCATCAGACCGAGAACAAGCACTGGAAGAATAAGGTAGAACTGCATTTCAACCGACAAGGACCAGCCAACCGGAATAATCATTTGACCATGAAAATTATCAAGAAAAAACAAATTTACCCATAAATAATCTAAAGATCTGTCAATATTTCCTAGTCCATATATAAACAAGGCCAACAGAAACACTGGATAAATTCTAAACCACCGACGCACATAAAATTTCGGAGCATTTAGTCTGTCGAATTTTCGAAATTCCCTAACCAAACTCATACCCAGTAGATAACCACTCACAACAAAAAATATATCAACGGCTTTCTCTGTAGTCAGTAA
>Ga0099800_1202_pt1 | contig 15648 bp, 9 predicted proteins | sample Uncmet6_SortRC_1_FD_89868 | JGI IMG/M metagenome (GOLD analysis project Ga0099800, IMG submission 89868) | Marine eukaryotic communities from CALCOFI LINE 67, Pacific Ocean - CN11_C50_N6_SortRC_1 | ecosystem: Environmental > Aquatic > Marine > Oceanic | place: Pacific Ocean: Monterey Bay | collected... | reverse complement strand
CGCTGCCGCTCCTCCCGCTGCTGTTCCTGCTCCTGATGGTGCTGGTGCTGGTGCTGGTGCTGGTGCTGCTGGTAATGGAGGTACTGGTGGCGCATCGTTGTCGTCGTCGCCCTGCCGCTGCCGCTGCCGCTCCTGCTGCTCCCCATCACCCACGAGGTGCTGCGCCTGGTCGTGGAGGGCCGGCACGAGCTCGAGCCCCACGCAGCGCCGGAAGCGGCCCAGCAGCGCCGCCGCCGCCACGACCTTGCCCGTGCCGCTCCCCAGGTCCACGAACGTGCCGCCGAACGGGTCCTCCACGCCCACCGCGGCAGGCGAGGAAGCTTCCGGGCCGGGCGCAGCAGCCGAAACAGCGGGGGCGGCGCGGAGCTGCTGGTTGCGCCGCGCGATGTCCTGCACCAGCACGAAGAGGGCTTCCACGGAGGCGAAGGGGATTTCCCCGTAGGAAAAGGTCTTGGAGTGCTGCCCGTGGATGAGCCGTTTGCCGGCGGGCCTCGGCTGACCTCCAGCGTCGTCGGCGTCGCCGGCCGAGGGGCGCGGCAGCTCCGGGGTCGTCTCCACCGCCGCCGCCGCCGCCGCCGCCGCCGCCGCCGCCGCCTCCTTGTACTCATTGGCCAGGCGCTTTCCCTTGGAGGTCGGGCAAAAGAGTGCCACGTGCGCGTTGTAGAGCTTCGCCCGCGACCCCAGCAAGAACTGCCGGCGCCACGACGTTGCCCAGCGCTGGCCGGACTCGAAGTAGCCCCGCCCCGCCGGCTCCCGAGCGCCGCAGAGCTCCCGCCACAGGGGCTCCCCGCGCTCCTCGAACCCGCACGCGTCTCTGCAACTGCGACAGGTCTGCGCCAGGCACAGCGCCTGCTTCCAGGGGAGGAAGGACGCCACCGGCAACCATTGTCTTTTCTCCGACCCTTCTTCCATCATGCAATTCATCTTCCCGACTTGGCCAAGAGTTGCTCAAAATCCTTGTTTGCGACGAGAGAGGTGCAGTCAAAATCTTGATCTGCAATGGCGATACCACCATGGGTCGTATCATGCGATTTCTAGGGCTTTGCGAGGTCACACGATGACGCTCTTTCGGTTCTGACCCAATAGGACACGACCTTGGGTATCAAGCCAACCCCGAGCTCCGTAGCCCCCAGGGAAGGTGTGTACGTTGCCCGTGTCTAACTCCATTTTTTAACTGCAATTGATTCGTCTACCCACCTGTGTGCCGCTCTGTCTCTCCTGTGCAGGAGGAGATGGCAGCGGAAGAGAAGGGCGACGGCGAGTTTGGCGGTGATTTCGGCGGTGCCTCGCCACCGCCAGATGAGGAGGAGGAGGAGGAGGAAGGCGGATTCGGGGCGTTCGGTGGAGGATCACCGGCGGACGACGGCGACGACTATGGCGAGTTGTTTGGATCTGGGGGAGTAGACGAGGACGCGGAGGAGGGAGACTTCGGAGACTACGGGGACGATTTACTTGGCGACGAGGGGGACTTTGAGGACTTTAACGCCGATGGCGGGAGTACCACCGACGAGGAGGCGGGAGAATTCGGAGGTGGTAGGGTGCCTGTCGTCATGGACGGAGACGACGACGACGACGACGACGACATCTATGATGACCGGTTCGGCGATCAAGTAATCGGTGAGGAGGAGGAGGAGGAGGCAGAATTCGGAGCATTTGGAAGTGGGGCGGCGATGGCCGATGACTCGAGGGGAGAATTCGGAGGAGGGGAGTTCGGGGGTGGTGTACCTCCTATCAACGAGGAGGAGGAGGAGGAGGAGGAGGAGGAGGGAGACGAAGGAGACGAAGGAGACGAAGGAGTGGGAGAATTTGGCTTTGGAGGCGAAAGCAGAAGCGGCGATAGTGGCGAGCCCAGCACCACTGGCACCGGCATCTCCAGCACCGCCGCCACCGCCACCGATACCGCCACCAGTACTGCTTCTCGCGGAGATGCCCCCGCTGCCGACGACCCCGCCAGCAGCAACGAGCCGCCCAAGACCACGACGAGCATCGTCTTCACCAAGACCCCGAGCGAGGAGAGGAAGGGCAAGGAGAAGAGGGCGCTCGGCGCCGCGTCGGCCTTCCAGGGCTACGACTGCGCCAACTGCGGCGCCGCGCAGGGCTCGGTCCGCGGCGTCCCCGTGCACGCCCCCTGCTCGCGCTGCCGCCTCGTCTTCTACTGCAGCACGCGGTGCCAGCGGGAGCACTGGACCAAGGGTGGCCACAGCAAGGAGTGCGTGACCGTCGGCGGCGCCGACGACAAGAAGGACGAAGACGAGAAAGAGGACGAGAAAGAGGACGATGGCGCTACCGTAGGCGCTACCGACGCCGCCGGAGGTGGGAGCGGTGGGGAGGCGGGAGGCAATGCGGCGGCTGCGGTAGCGGGGGGCGAGGGCGGTGCGGCGGCGGAGGAAGGGAAGGACAAGGACAAGGGTGTGGGGGAGGGGGGGGGATGACCAAGAGAAGAAGTGCGTCATTTGCAAGGCGCGACTCTCGCTCGCTCGCTCGCTCGTGCTGCCGTGCTCGCACGAGTGCCACATGGAGTGCGTCTCGAAGCTGCAGTCCGTGGGCATCGTCGGGCACCCCTGCCCGCTGTGCACGGACCTCGACAAACTCCACAAGCCCCTCAGCCCTGAGCGGATCTACGTGAGTGCTGCCAATCATTCGTGTAGCCCTCGATCCATCCATCAATCAAGTAACCACCGACTCACTCTGGCTCACTCTATCACTCACTCCACGAATGAAGGAGGAGGCGATGCGGAACTGGATGATCCTGGACCGGCGCTTCGGCCAGGGCCCGGGCATGCCGTGGCGGCGGGTATACCACGACCCCCGGGACAGCGCCCAGCACATACAAATAGCCCCCTCACAGTGGCTATTTGACGTATTAAGTATTAAGTATTAAGTATTAAGTCAGTTGATTGTAATTAGCCAGGATATCTTCTCTCTCTTCTTCGCCAACGTGCCAAGTTGTTAAAAGGGCAAATTCCACTAGTCGTCGTCGCCTGCGGGAGCTTGCTCTGGGGCGGGTGGGACGGACCAGGAGGTCCGGCAGTCGAAACACCCGGCGTCGCGCCCTCTCCGGAGGCCCCGATCAAACGCCGAGGCACCGCTCTAGCCGCGCTTTAAACGTAGCTCGGATCCTCAACACCGCGGAATAACACGTTGCCTGGGGCGCGGACCCGGGGCGTGCCGCGGTTGGTGGGACCGATGAAAAGCAAAATGAGTGCAAGTCTCTACGCACGAGACGCGAACCGGCCACGGCCCCTGCGTGGGCCCTAAGCTGGGGAATCGAAATGGCGAAAACCGAAAACCGAAAACCGAAACCAGGGGAGTTTGAGAATTCGAGCCTCGATTTAGTCTGACCGATATACCCGGTCGAGGTGTGTAAACCTCAAAGGAAGAACTCTCAGTAGGGCCGTATCTCTGTTTTTCGATTTTCTGTGTACCGTGTACGTATGCCGTGTGGACCCGCCGGACAGCGGACACCGGGCCCGGGTAGGAAAAAGGCCATGAAAAAGGTTTTGTTGGTGGTATCATAAGCCTTTTTAAGAACACACACACCGGGAAACGCCGGGCATTTCCCGGTGTGTTCTTGATTCTCAAATCTTAAGCGCTCTTAAATCGGAACTAGATCGCTGGTTCCCCACGTGGCTAGCTAGTAATCAGTTATCCTCCTATCCATTTAATAATTCTCTCTCTCATCTCTCTCAAATTGATGCGCACAAAAATTGCTGGTGGCCCATGTGGTGGCCCGTGTGGCCCCACCACAGAACTCAGAGCAAGAGCAAAACATAACCCCCCAGCAGTGAAAAGGGAGGAGGGAAAGGGTAAACTTTTCGCTTGCTTTTGTTCGAGCGGGTTCAACCAAAGGACCTGAAGTGGTTGCGGTGGTATTGTTGTGTGTAAGCACAGTTGCACACGACGGAAAACGACTCGTCTGCATCTCTGTCAGCTCCACACCAAGGCCTTCCTCCACTTCGGTAATTATTTCTTTTCTTTTCTTTCTCTATTGTTTCTTGTTGAGAGACAAACAGTCACGAGCCTTGCGATCGGTTCCGACCGTTGCCTGTTCTTCTTCTAAGTTTTCCTTTAATTTCGTTACTTCTATTTCTTCTCTGTCTTCGCTACGAGTCGCTGCAATCTTCACCCGCGAAAATTATTCGTCCTTCGCAATTTTCGCAACCAAACATTGCGACGATGCTTCGCAGATGCCTAAATCAACTAGATAGGAAGGTAGTAGCACTGAGCTCTCTTGCTCTTGCGCTGCACCATTTCTCCCCAGACGTAGTCCTAGTTGACTTCTGGCCTAGCTCGCTGGGAGCAGTACGTCAATCAATTCGTCCAGCTTAACGTCCTCCTTGTCCCCATCGTCATACTCAATGACATAGTGTTGTCGATCCACCCACCAGACACACATAACACCGACAACTCACACCCACTTGAACATTCCGTGGTGCTACTACTGAACGCCGACGATATATGTTACGAGGCCGGTGGTAGATTCAGCACTTAGTACTCCTCGCCAAAGTCCTCCTCCTCGCCCTCGGAATTAGCCGCAGCCGCAGCATCTATCTCGGATGCATCCTCACCCCCTTCCTCCTTCGTCGTCGCGTCCACGGCGATCACTTCTATCTCGTCCTCGCCCCCCTTTGCTTCGGCAGCGCCGGCGTTTTCCATACTGCTAGCAATCACTGTTTTAATTCGCGGTTTCCTCTTCTGACTTGGCCGACGAGAAGCCTCGTCTTCGATTGCGTCTGAACCGATTTCTGTCAAGTCCGCTTCCGCTCCTGCACCAAACAGATCTGTCGAATGATCTGACGAATCTGATCTGTCATCCTTCGCAACTTCCACTTTCACCCCAGACAACCCAGCGGGTACCCCAGTTAACTCCACTTCCATCTCCGCCGGCACCGTCATAGTTCCATTTCCGTCGGCCTGCTCCCTGGCCAATTTCTCCTTGGCCAATTTCTCATCAGCCTTTTCCTTTGCATCCTTTTTCTTCTGCTGGTGCTTCTCATATGCAAAGTAGAGTTCCATCACAGTGAGGACCCCCATTAGCATGAATCCGAACGCGACAACGCACACGAGAATCGCGGCTAAGGTGTCCTGTTCCGTATCTCCTTCGTTTGATACATCTACCTTGAGCAAAAGCGCGCAAAAAAAGACGGTGAACAGCTGCCACTGCGCGACCTCTGCAAGGATATCGTCCGAGTCCTCCGCATATGGAGCGTGGTAGGAATAAATTTTGATAGAACCCAAGCAGAGGAAGATGGCAAGCACGAAGCTTGCAGCGCTTTCCGGATCAATGAGAATAAGCATCGATGACAGGAACAGCCGCCTGAAGCATTCTACCACCTCGAACCAGAAAGCCTTGGGCTGGTACTGGCCAGCTAAGAAATCAAGCGCGGACGTCCCCGATTGGGATTCTTCCACGTCATTCGTATGAGGGGCGCGAATAAAAAGGTAGTGGATCTTTTCCTTGAGTGTTGGTTCGATTATCAGTGTGCCGTTGGTATAGTGCTCAAACAAGGCGTCGTCTGTTGCTTCGTTATTCTTGGCCTCGGCTATTGTCGTGCATTTTTCGTAGGACTTAGAGCGGGGGGTCAGGTCAGCTTCGCTTGACCTCGTCGTCTCCAGATCTTTGTGAGATTCATCAAATTTAATTGGCCTGTCGTTGGATTCGAGCTCCTTGAGGGCTTTATACACATCGTCTTTCTTCTCGTGCTCGTACATGGTGGTCATGGATTCCATCGCCGGGCAGAGCTTCATGTGCTCCTTCCAGAGCAATACGAAGTACATCAAAGGGATCCCCAGTGGATACACGAACATCTAGTTGGGGGGGGGCAGAGAGAGAGAGAGAGAGAGAGAGACGGGCAGCGTTATATGCAGCAGCATTCAGCTTGACATTGCATTCAGAAGGGAATTTCGGCGACACTTACCATCAAAACCGCGTACGCTTCCCAAGCCATTCGATCCCCTGACTTATCATATTCACCATCTGAATCTATGGTGTGACAAACGACACTGAGGTCCGCGTGCATATATGCTGTGTCAATATCGTCAAATGTGTCGCACTTGAACGTCATAAGGATAACACTTGAGCACGTAGGAAGGATGAGGTAGCTCAGGAGCAGAAATACGGAAAAGTACTTTCGCTGATGCTTCGCGAATTCTGCTTCTACTTTTTCTTTCCTTTTCTCCTCTGCTTTTTCATCATCCCATTTCTCCTCTGGAGGTGCTTTTGCGCGCTCCAAGTCCAAGTGCACTTTCATAAATTCCTCCTCGTGCGCTTTCGCCGACCTCAAGTGGCACGCATGCAACGCGAGAATGATGGCGCCGAGGATCAGCGGGAGAATCGTCGTAATAAGCAGTTGCCGGTAGTAGTTCGAGTCCGTGATCACGCACTCTACAGGCACGACTTTGAATAAACTCAAGTTGACAAAATCAAACCAAGACAGAAATCCTGTGTACTGAACTGGAAAGTCAACATTAAGGTTCAAGGTCATGGATGTCACCAGCTGCGCGAATGCGGTCATGATTTTTAGCTTGGGTTTTATGACCTTCTCGAACAATGCGTACAGATCGGCTTGGAGGGCTTTGAGTTCGCTTGCATCAAGAGATTCAAGAGCGTCAAGACCACCGCTTATAGACGCTCGTGCCTGTTTGCCAAGTCTGCCACCACCGCCACCACCACCACCAAGGCCCAGAGGGTCCTTATTGGGACTCCTTCCACCATCGTCCTTACTCTGTTCTTCCGCCCCCATTTTGAGAAGGTTCTCAAGTTTCCCCTTTGCCATCATCCTGCATGTTATCAAAATTAAGACCCCCGCTAGCACAATGAGAAATATGATTAACGAAGGGCTCTGTGACGACTCCTCGCAAGTTTTGCACGTCATTGTAGCCGTATCTTTGTAATAATCCTCGGAACAGACGTCACAATATGGACCTTCATAACCCTTAGAGCAATAAGCTCCCCCAAGCGTGGTGAAATTAGTGCCACCTTGGCACGCCTCCTTGTGCATCGGACATGGGCGGATTTCTGCATCTGTGAAGGAATCTGCCGAAATACGAAAGTACCCCGGTTCTATCTCGAGCGTCTCGAGTTTTACGCCGGTCTGTACGCCGTCGATGATCGTGGTGCATTCCGCACTTTTGTCCCTACCTTTCCATAGAGGACATTCCTGACACATCGGGGGCTCATCGTCGTCAAAATCATCCCTCGCGTCGAGGACATCTTGTGGTACGAGGACGTAGCCACTTACGCAAATGGAGCAATTCTTCGACCCTGCAGTGGCATATGTGGGAGATACGCAAGCTGTGCAGACCGATAGGCCACTAGATTCCGCAACAAAGCCGGCGGGGCAATCTGCGCAGGCAGATAAGGCCGGAAGGTTGGCGATCTTTCCTCCGGGACAGTCGGTGCAGACTGCTTGGGCTGCGGACGCCGCAATCGTCCCGAGAGCACAATCGGTACACGCCGATGATCCAGCGCTCGCCGCGATGGTCCCGACTCCACAATCTGTGCAGGCAGTAGCCCCATCCTCAGCTGCAATGGTGCCCGCCGCACAATTCGTGCACGCCGCCAGCCCGCCCGCCGCGGCGATGGTGCCCTTCACGCACGGCGTGCACTCAAACAGCGCGGCAGCCGCAGCGATGGTCCCTTTATCGCACGCCGTACACGCGGTAGCCGCATCCAGAGGTGCGATCGTGCCCGCAGAGCAATCCGTGCACGCCGCCAGCCCGCTCGTCGCGGCGATGGTGCCCTTCACGCAGTCGGTGCACGTCGACAGACCGTCTGAGGCGGCGATGGTCCCTTTATCGCACGCCGTACACGTGGAAGCCCCATCCAGAGGTGCGATCGTGCCCGCAGTGCAGTCCGTGCACACCGCCAGCCCGATCGTCGCGGCGATGGTGCCCGCCTGGCAGTTGGTGCACGTCGACAGAGCGTCTGAGGCGGCGATGGTGCCCGTCTGGCACTCGGTGCACGTCGACAGCCCGCTAAACGCGGCGATCGTGCCGTTCCTGCAATCCGTGCACGCCGACAGCCCGCTCGTCGCGCCGATGGTGCCCTTCGCGCACTCGGTGCACGTCGACAGCCCGCTCGTCGCGGCGATGGTGCCCGTCTGGCAGTCGGTGCACGCCGACAGCCCGCTCGTCGCGGCGATGGTGCCCGCCGCACAGTCATCGCACTCGACCGCCCCCTCCGCAGCCGCGATCGTGCCCGCCGCGCAATCTGTGCACTCAGTTTTCCCCGTCGTGTCTGCATATTTCCCCGTACTGCATACAAGGCAGTCCGAGGCCGCGTCATGCTCACTCGCCGCCGTCGCGTCGTCGGCGTTATATCGGCCAGTAGGACAGTTTTCACAGCTGCTTTGGCCCGTGCGGTTCGTAAATTTGCCCATCGCACAAACCAAGCAAGCTGTTTGGTACCCAGGCCGGGCAAAGTATTTGCCAACTTCACAGTCGATGCAACTTCCATCGGCTGCGTATTGCCCGACGGTACACCCTCCGAAGAAAGTTGGGACCATGGTCGGCGAGCAGGAGCTGGACCCCGTCACCGAGGCACCAAGCCCAGACCCTGTAAACATTTCGCTCACGAGCACACCAGTAAGGTCCCAGCAGAGGGAGTGGCTGAACGCCGAGGCACCGCGGAACATCGCAGCGGAGGTCTCCAGGTTCGTCAGAGATGACCCCCAGCTGCTCAAGTCATGGCTAAAGGACACAGCGACCTCCAGCATGATTTCGAGTGTCGTCACCTGCGACACGTCCCAGGAACTAATATCAATATTAAAGGCCTTGGCTTCTTGGAACATGCTGCTCAAATCCGTGGCACTCGACGTGTCCCAATTGCTTGATTCGTCGAAAAACATTTTACGGCGGGATTACAGGATTACAAAAGCAGAGTTAGATGCCAGGGATTCATTGATGGAGAGAGAGAGAGAAAGAGAGAGAGAGAGAGAGACGACTTGCAAAGTTTTTTAAGAAGGAAACTAACCTGATGTCAGCATTGAATGCGGTTGCCGCCATAAACATTTCGCTAAAGTCCGTCACTTTCCCAACCGACCACGAAGAGATGTCCTTGTTGAATGAACTGGCGTCGCCAAACATTCCCTTCATGGTAGTTACTTTGCTCGTGTCCCAAGCGCTGACGTCTTCGTTAAATGAATCATACGAATCACAATAGACAGTTTCTCCTGCGCCCGAAAATAAATAAGACATATCTGTAACGAGGCTCGTGTCCCAGGAGCTGATATCGCCGTACGTCTTAAGAGCATTGTCAATATCGCTACACCAGGCTGAAACTGCAGTCCGAAGAGCATCTTTATCTGCCGCCTGGTAAGGATCTTTGCAATTGGGATCAATCATGCCACCGGTTCCTGTGAACATATCGGTGACTCTAAACGAACGAGTGGCCCAGCACAACTGTTGACCGAACGATGTAGCTTCCTGGAACATGCCGATGGCCGAAGTTAAGTTTCCCAAGTGCCGGTCCCAAGGGCTTAAATCCTGATTGAACATTGTCGCATAGGCGAACATGGAATCAGAGTATTGCACACTTTTGACTTTCCATAGCGAGATGTTGCGATCGAAGCTCCGCGCAAATCGAAACATCTGTGTCATATCTGTGACCTTCGATACGTCCCAATTCTTCACCTCTCCATTGAAGGTCGAGGCTCCGTAGAACATGTACTCCATTCTTTCGACATTCTCCGTATTCCACAAGTCGAGGCTGCTATTGAAGCTCGTGGCGCCAAAGAACATGTCTTCCATGCCCGTCACCTTTCCCACGTTCCAGGCCGACAGATCCCTGGCGAACTCAATGGCAAAAGAAAACATGAAATTCATATTGGTGACCTCTAATGTTGACCACCCGGCCACGTTCCCGTTAAACGCCGACGCCCTTTGGAACGTCCCCTCCATATTTTCGACGCTTGATGTGTCCCAATTTTCGACGCCGCTTCCATCGAAAGAGGAGGCGTCCTCAAAAGTATAATCCATATTTTCGACGGCCGAAGTGCCGGTGCCCACTGTGTTCCACGACAGGTCTTGATTGAACGATGACGCGCCGCTGAACGTTTGTTGAAGGGTCTCAACGTTTGAAACGTCCCAGGTTCCGATTGCGCTGTTGAAAGCGGTCGCATATTGAAACATGTTAGACATGTCTTCGACGTTCCCCGTATCCCACGACGAAATGTCTTGATTGAATGATGAAGCCAAACTGAACGTAGCTTGCATGTTAGTAACACTGTTGGTGTACAAATTTCCGATATCTCCGTTGAAGCTCGAAGCATTGTAGAACATGAAACTAATGTCGGTGAGACTAGAGGTGGATGCGAAGGAGCTTAAATCCTGATTGAATTCTCCGGCATTATAGAACATGGCATTCATAGTTGTGGCGGATTGCGGAACCCACGTCGAAGACAGGTATTGGTTGAATGCCCACGCATCATAAAACATATTTTCAAAAGTAGTACCACTACTGATGTCCCAGTTGGACACATCTGAGTTAAATCGCGTGGCGCCCTCAAACATGGACTCAAAGGTTGTGACGCTCGAAACGTCCCACGACGAGCTTGATTGGTTCCCAAAATTCGTTGGTGGGAGCAAGCAGAAAAGCAAAAACAAATTAGATTGAGTAAAGACTCGGCTTCATGTGCAGCAGTGCGACGTCTCTCTGCTCTCTGCTACGTTTTGGCCGGCGCCAAAAAAATACATTCAAGTTTGCGAAACGTACAGAGGCTTGTTGAAAGCCACGGCGCTGCTAAACATAGATGACATAGAAGTGGCGCTTCCCGTATCCCATGACGAAATGGTCCCATTAAACGAGTAGGCGAACATGAACATGCCATCAAAAGTTGCAACGTTTCCCATATCCCATAGATCCAAGTCCTGATTGAAGTCCGTGGCGCCGTAAAACATGTTTTCCGTGTTGACCACATTCTGCATATCCCAATCTATTGATTCGTCAAGAAAGTTTGTCCCAGAAGATCACGAGAAAGAGCACATATCAGAGCAAAAGAGCAGCAAGCATTATAAACCGTGCCATGAAGGCAGGGTGCACCAAACAACCCATCCAAGAGCCGACATAACCATGCTTGGAATAAACGGGATTGAAAAGTCGTTTTGGGGGGGGAGAACTTACTGCTAATATCCTTGTTGAATGCAATGGCATCTTGAAACATAGCTTCGGTAGAGGTGACACTTCCCATGTCCCAGGCACCGATATCTTGATTGAACTCAGATGCGCCACTGAACATACTATCCATGTTCGTCACACCGCTTGTGTCCCAATTGCTTATCTGGATGGGTCAAGAAAATCATGGAAGCAAATCGAAATGTCAGAGTGCCAGAAGGCTAGCATCGGATAAGAGCACGGTAGCACGCAACGATGGGTCCAACCAGCATCGATTTCAGACGCAGAGTGGTTCTTCCATCAGAGTTTGCAATTCTTTAAAAGACGAAACTTACGTCGGAATTAAATGTGCTGGAGGTACTGCAAGAAGAGGTTGTAAAGAGACTCGACATGTCCGTCACTGCACTCGTGTCCCACCTATTAATGTCGCCATATGTTGCACTAGCCGATACGTAATTATCGGCTTCGTCGTCGCACCACGCCGCTACCGCAGTATGAATGGAATCCGTGCCCGAGTCCTCGGCGTAAAAAATGAAAGCCCTAGTCGGCATGATGCTCGGCACAGGCGTTGGCTGTCCAGTGACCGGAATTGTCGGTTCGGGGCTCGGCTGGTTAGCTAAGGCCGGCGCTTGGGTCGGTTGTGGCGTTGGGCAGCTGTTAACCTCAAGGGACTTGAACTCCGCCACGCCGCTGTCCGCATCCGCCCCGACGTACACGTACACCGAATTCGCACCAATACTATCCGATATGTACAGACTGCCGCAACGGTCGTCGGCAAAGTATATATCATAGCTCGAGACCGTGATGGACACGGTGTATGTGGCGTAGGATGAGCATGTCGTATACGTGGATGAGTACTGCCCGAATATCTTCTTGTAAGAGCAGTCCCAAACGAATCGCACGACGCCATACGTCGAACTCCACGACCACGAGGCCGAGTCGCTCGTGCTCAGCAGGATGCCATGGTCGTCGCAGCCCGCATCTTTGACGAGCACTGCACTGATGGTGCTGACAGATAATTTACTGACGCTTCGCATCAGACTACCGTCCCCCGTCACCTTGAGCGAACCTCCCGAGTAGGAGCATCCGCTGCATTGGCTGGACCAAAGGGTCGAGTCGAACGAGTCGAAGTTGTCCAAAAGACACGTGGCGTCCTCGGCTGCGGCGCAAATTTTGAACCCGGTATCCGTGACCGTATAGTCTGAAGTAAAGGTGATGTAGTCCCCAGCAGAAACGTCCACGTCGTCCGGACCAGAGGTGCAACAATATTTGGTTCCTCCGACCGTAAGGTAATCATAAGCGCAGGTCGATGAACACTCAACGCTGAACGAAGACACGTCAAGGCTTGTGTCATCCCCAACGTATATCGAACAGGCTCCATCATTATCATATGCGTTTGGATAATTCGGAGAGTACAAACAGTCGCCGCTCACTGTGCACGATCCACTTGCGATGGAGAATTTGTCGGATCCAAATCGATTTGCGGTTGGCTCATGCGTCGGATAGACGGTAGGGCGATTGGTCGGATAGTCGGTAGGGCGATTGGTCGGATGTGGCGTTGGGTTCGGTGAAGTAGCGATGCTGCAAATCTCGAAGCCGCCTTTCGTGACGGAACCATCTGAGTAAAAATAAATCAAACTTCCGTCCGATACCGACGCACCGTTTGGGCCCGTGGTGCCACAATACTTGGTCCCTCCAACCCTAAGGTAATCGTAACTGCAGGACGAAGAGGATTCAACATCGAAAGCAACCACGTCGAGATCTGCGTTACTCCCCACGCTGATCGCACAGCTTCCAGAATTATCATAGTCATCTGGGTAATTTGGAGAATAGAAACACGAACCATCGCTATTCGTCGTACACGATCCACTCGAGATGGTGAACGTTGGTGATGAAGAGTAAGAAGTCGAAGAAGAGTAAGAAGTCGAAGAAGAGTAAGAAGTCGAAGACGAATAGTAAGTAGAATAGTAAGTCCAGGAAGGAAGTTTCCGCTCAGGATCGTCTTTCTGAGGAGGTGTCGCCTCCTTCGCTGCATTCTTTGATACCGCCGGCGCCCGGACCTCTCCTGAGTTTGAAGTCCGGGGCTGCTCCTTCTCAACGGAATCAGCCTTCGCTGCATTCTTTGATACCGCCGGCGCCCGGACCTCTCCTGGGTTTGAAGCCCGGGGCTGCTCCTTCTCAACGGAATCAGCCTTCGCTGCATTCTTTGATACCGCCGGCGCCCGGACCTCTCCTGAGTTTGAAGTCCGGGGCTGCTCCTTCTCAACGGAATCAGCCTTCGCTGCATTCTTTGATACCGCCGGCGCCCGGACCTCTCCTGGGTTTGAAGCCCGGGGCTGCTCCTTCTCAACGGAATCAGCCTTCGCTGCATTCTTTGATACCGCCGGCGCCCGGACCTCTCCTGAGTTTGAAGTCCGGGGCTGCTCCTTCTCAACGGAATCAGCCTTCGCTGCATTCTTTGATACCGCCGGCGCCCGGACCTCTCCTGAGTTTGAAGTCCGGGGCTGCCGCATCTCAGCCTTCTTAACGTCCTTCTTAACGGGAGTACTTTTTCCATTGCTGTGGGAATGTCCTCCTTTATGCTTGTTGTTGTGCCCTCCTGTTTCCATGGCGCGAATAGTCGATATGCACGCGCTGCTGACGACGAGGTATAAAAAGAAACACCCTGAAAAAGACAGTCGCTGACGCCGTGGTAGTCGTCGTCCGCAACCGTGCGCCTTCTTTGCAAACGGCAGCCCGTTATTGCGCATCCAATGGGACAGCCACGCTCGTGTGGCGAGCGTCTTCTCCCAGGCGCACGCGATGAGAAACGTGAGGGCCCAGGCCAGCAGGAGTACCACAACTTCACTTATTGTCTCCGGCGCCAGCACAAGTACGGCACCATCGTCCATTTTATAGGAGTCGAGTGTGAAGGTTGAATGACCGATCGAGCAGCTCGCATTCCTTCTGCTGACAGGTTTCCCGATGAAAGCGAAGACGCTTGCAACGTTCCATTGCGCATCATGATCCGGCATGCGTTCCACGTTCAAAGTATTTGGCATGTTCTTCGATTCGTTGCGCGGTTCCATGTTCGAAAGCGATTCCGAAATGTTGTTAATAGAAGTACCTATCCAGAGCTCGGCCGAAGAATCATTGCAGATGGTTGGAAGAACACCTTCAAAGTCAAACTTTGATGATGCCAGCGCATTCCGCTCACGTTTATCCAATACCTTCGCAGCTATCGGTTCGGTATTGTAGAAACTGCCCGACGAAAACAAAGCTTGAGAAGGCGCGCTCCCTGCCGTCGATGAGCTCACCAACAAGAGAAAGTAGACCGCGACCACTAGCGCAAGAAGCTTCTTCAATGTCGGCAGGAAAGCGAATGCGCCGTCCATACATGCCTGAGTGTAAATAAAATAATTATTCCAAAAAAAAATCGAAGGTGTTAGAGAAAAGCTTTCGTATAGTCCTAAAAACACTCCCACATTTTCTCCTTACCTTCATCTTGCTTGGATGTGTCTGCAGCCGGTTGCGGCGGCGACGACGGCGACGGCGGGCCCGAATCTCTCCAGCTGGGTCACCGTTGTCGCGCATAGGTGTGCTCTCGGCATCGTCCACACGAATTACATCTTTCACACGCACGAGTCCGGACGCCTCCTGGTGGAAGAAGTGAAGGGTTTCGTAACATAGATTTTTTTAATCAGACCATGTAGTTTGAACATTGATTTGAAGAAGTGAGAAGCCGAAGCGTCAGAACATTGAGAAATCACGACCCACTAATGCAAACCCCCCCCCATTTTTTTTTCACCCCTCCGAACTTTGCACCTACCTGTCCGATGTTGCTCGGCGGTAGCGCCATTTCTTCTTCGACCTTGCTCTCCTTGTCCTTCGCCTTGAAGCCTTGATCGGGGAAATTGTCGTTGCCGTGCGTGAACGACGGCTCAGTCTTGCCTGGCCTGCTGTCTTGGGGACGCAGCTCTTTGTCATCAGCGGAAGATTCGAGCTGCATCGGCACGGGCCCTGCCATCTTCTCCTTCACGGCGGGCGCTGTCTGGTGTAGCGGGCTTCGTCGCACCTTGCCATTTCCACTTGAAGTCGACGACAGGCCATTGCTGCCGCAGAATTCCAGCCATCCTGCAGCTCTGAATCGATCTTCCCCCGCGACGCAAGCCTGCGAAGCACGGCGGGCAGCAGGTGTGAACCGAACTACTGTACAATACCAAGCATTGGTTAAGCCAACCAAATCTTGGTTCCAGATATTTCAAAAAAATTCTCTATCCCCCCTCCTCCTCCAACGACTGAAAGTGCTGTTAGTTACCTGTCGGTACGACCGCGGCGTACTGGGCTGAGGCCCGGCTACGTCGCATCCAGCTGCAGCACTACCGCTATTCAGAGTTTCTGACGATGCGGCGGCGCATGTTGCCGAAAGGTTGCCCTGACCGACGCCATCTGGCAAACCAAGCGAGATCAAACTGAGAAGCAAAAATGTGCGCCGATCCGACGAAGCTTCGCCATTGTCGTCGCCGAGCGCTTGCACTGCGGAAGCAAGGATCTCG
>Ga0099800_1196_pt1 | contig 15975 bp, 20 predicted proteins | sample Uncmet6_SortRC_1_FD_89868 | JGI IMG/M metagenome (GOLD analysis project Ga0099800, IMG submission 89868) | Marine eukaryotic communities from CALCOFI LINE 67, Pacific Ocean - CN11_C50_N6_SortRC_1 | ecosystem: Environmental > Aquatic > Marine > Oceanic | place: Pacific Ocean: Monterey Bay... | reverse complement strand
GCCGCCCACGGCGAAGCTGCTCGAGCTCGCCGCAGAGGTGTCTGTGGCTGAGTCCGTGTGTGATTCGTTCGCGCAGGACTACATCTGCTACGGCCTGCAGCCCCCGCGTGCGTGCGCTGATCTCCGTGCGACGATGGAGAAGTACGATTTGGTGGTGTACAATGATGAGGAGTATTCCGGAATGAGATGACAAATCTGACGTTCGCCTCTCTGTAGAAATTCACCAATTTTCTCCCCAGATCTATATAAATGTTTCATTATGTGTGTGTCAAATGTCACCCTCACAGCGATCAAGGAACTTCACATCGGCGAAACAGAACAAAGAGACAAGGTATGTTTCGTTGCTACTGTTATGTTGCTGTGCACGTAGCCGTGGTTGCCCCGGCCGAACAATCATGTATCTTTCAATTTACACTTGTCTTATATTTCTGACAACGTTTGTTTATACATTCTATACAACTGTTTCTTTTTGTGTATTTGTGTGTCAAACGTCACCCCCACAGCGTTGAGCGAATCGGGCCGCCATGAAGGGCAAGCAGGCCGAGATCCAGGTGCAGAGCAAGGGCAAGGAGGCTGGCGATGGCCACGGCGATGTGGTTGCAGGTCCGGGCGACGGCAGTGCGGCCCGCCAGGGGGCATCATCGGCGGGCAGCGCCGGCGGCGCAGAGAACGTGAGAGAGATGTCGAGAGAGATAAAAGTTCACCTTTCGAAACTCGTGGAGGCTGGACTGGGCGAAGAAGAAGCGTGGAAGGCCTTGGAGGCGCTTCGAGGAATGAGGTCGAAGCGCCTCCAAGGCCTTCATCGCTTCTTCCTCTCCCAGTCCAGCCTCCACAAGGTTGAAAAGGTGAACTTTTAAGCTTCTCGACATCTCTCTCACGTTCTCTGCGCCGCCAGCGCTGCCCGCCGATGATGCCCCCTGGCGGGCCGCACTGCCGTCGCCCGGACCTGCAACCACATCGCCGTGGCCATCGCCAGCCTCCTTGCCCTTGCTCTGCACCTGGATCTCGGCCTGCTTGCCCTCCCTCCCTCCCTCTCCCTCTCTCCTTTGAGTGTTTCGTGACAATACTTTGTCTTGTCTCCCGCGAAATGAAACGAGAGGGCAACTTTCGTAGAAAAGAATTCATTCAAAAATGTATTTCATGTATTCATATTTGTATTCATTGTATACTTTTGAACATCTTTTCGTTTTTTGTCGATTTTCGCGGGAGGAGCAGGGGCTCGTCCCCGTCTGCGGTCTTCGTTCCTCCCTGTCTCGAGAGAAATCTCTCCATGATAAGGCGACACAAGAAATCACCCCTCACCTCAAGATATTGTAAATATATGAAATTATATGAGTTATACATATTTTATTAGTTTATTTAAAATAGTATAATGACTGTAATTATATTTTTATTTCAAATTATGAAAATATTTATTCTATACGATATTATTCTTGCTCATCAGCGTGTCGATTCAAGTCGAAAGATTTTTTTTTTAATTAAAATTGTTTTGATTTCGTGTGCAATGCTGATTATCAGTATGATTCTTTTGATTATGAAAATCAGCCAAGAGTCCATATTTCGTCTGTCTCTCCATAGTCCTGTAGCTGTCATGGTCAAACTCTCTCCTGTGATTGGTGGTCATTCTTTCATGGTCAATTCTATGTACACGGTGATTTTCATAGGAATCTTGTGTCTCCCTTTGATTGCCCATGTGAATCTATGGACTTGGATGATCCTGTGGAGATCTCCGAAAGAGAGGACAACGATTTCGCGGGAAATGAGAGAGAAAGAGAGAGAGAGACAGAGAGAGAGAGAGAGAGAGAGAGAGAGAGAGAGAGAGAGAGAGAGAGGCAGAGAGAGAGAGAGAGAGAGAGAGGCAGGCAGGCAGGCAGACAGACAGACAAGGTACGTTTCGTTGCTATTGTTATGTTGCAACAGCATTGTACGTAGCCGTCGTGGCCACGGCCGAACAATCACATCTTTTAGTTGAAACTTGTCTATTTGTTGTGTGTGATAACAGTGTTTGGGTTGAAAACCTAAACCAAAGACGCTCTGATTTTTTTCTTCCTTTCTTTCTTTCTTTCTTTCTTTCTTTCTTTCTTTCTTTCTTTCTTTCTTTCTTTCTTTCTTTCTTTCTTTCTTTCTTTCTTTCTTTCTTTCTTTCTTTCGTTCTCTTATATGGTTCGTACACGCAAAGCGCTGCTTATTTCTGACAACGTTTGTTTGTACATTCTATACAACTGTTTCTTTTTGTGTATTCGTGTGTCAAACGTCACCCCCACAGCGTTGAGCGCAACGGGCCGCCATGAAGGGCAAGCAGGCCGAGATCCAGGTGCAGAGCAAGGGCAAGCAGGCCGAGATCCAGGTACGTATCCCACGGGATACACGAGCTATGAGCATTGATGTAAATTTTAATCTTTTCTTTCTGATAAAGATTAAAATTCAGATGTCTAACGAACCGTTTGATCAACGATTGGACTGCAGAGCAAGGGAAGTGGCGTGCAGGAAAATGCAAAAGCCAGCGGCGAGACCAGGTATGTTTCGTTGCAACTATTATGTTGCTGTGCAAGTAGCCGTCGTGGCCCTGGCCGAACAATCATGCATTTTTTAGACTTGTCTTATTTTTGATTGATAACAAACACGCCGCCCTTTCTTTCTTTCTTTCTCTGTCTCTCTCTCTCTTCATGGTTCGTACACGCAATGCTCTGCATGTTTCTTACAACGTTTGTTTTGGACATTCCACACAACTGTTTCTTTATGTGTGTGTGTCAAACGTGACCCCCACAGCGCCAAGGAGGTTGCTGGCGAGGCTTCCTCGGCGGGGAGCGCCGGCGGCGAGAAGGAGGAGGACGACAATAAAACTCGTTTGAGCGGGTTGCCCGTGATCTCTCTGATGGCAGCAGGGCTGTCGGAGAGGGAGGCTGTGGACGCCGTCGGTTGTCTTTCTGAGACTTACCGATACAAAACACACCGTTTTTTCCGATACCTGAAGGACGTCGAGGACATGCAGCTGTCGATTCGTGGCGAAGTCCAGACAGAGTACAAAGGTTTCATCCAGAACATGAAGAAGAACAAGCCGGTGATCAGGGACACTAAATCCTACATAAGGGCAATCAGAAAGCTGATGGAAGTCGTGCTCCCGCGGCTGTCTTCGAAATGCGAGGACACAAACGGCCCGAGGGAGGAGCGGAAGGCCGAATCGATCGCGGCAGTGGAGGCTGCGAAGGAGGAAGTCGAAGAGCCGCAGCTCGAGCCGGCTCCAAAGTGGACGAGGGAGCCGGCGAGGAAGAGGAGGGCACTCTTCCACCCCTCCAGTCGATGGGAAGGATGCGGAGCCGGAGGCTGGCGTGATCGCCCCGATCGCGGCATCGGAGGATGTGGAATCGGGGCCTGAGGCGGGGCCTGAGCCGGAGGCCGGCGTGATCACCCCGATCGTGGCATCGGAGGCTGTGGTGCCGGGGCCTGAGCCGGGGACCGGGGAGAAGGACGTCGGAAATGTGCCGCTCGGAGACGAGAAGCCGGTGGGTACGGAGCAAGACGAGCCGGTCCCCGGAGAGACCGTGAGGGTCCTCACGGACGATGAGCTCGAGCGCGCACGCCAGGCCCAATGCTCAGCATAGGCTTGAGCTGCAGCATGAGCACTTTTTGGGCCAATTCGACCGTGACCCTGGTGCTGATGAACCGGGGTCGGAGGACTCCGATGGAGTCAGGAATTACTTCTTGGAGCGCCAGCTCTATGAGGAGAGCGACTCGCAGGACAGCGACTGAGCCGGATGGAGAGTCTGTTTTACAAGATATATACATGAATAGTTTACTAGTCTTACGTCCATCTACCGAGTGTTTTCTTTTTCTTTCTCTGAAACTTCTACCTGAATAAGCGTACGAAAAAAAAGTACTGTCTGCTAATCTTCACTCAATTTCATATTTTATTGACACACATTGAAAGGAAACATTTGACACGTCCCGAATTGGTTGTCCCCCATCGACTTTCAAGTACATTATGTATGTGTGCGTATCGAAGTACAATTTCAAGCCAGACCGACGATGCGTTGGTCGAAGTGATCAGCACTGATACGTCATTTAGGTCGGAGCCACTTTTTTACAAAGCCCTTCATACTAACCATTTTTGCATAAAAAAGAAAGGCAAGAAAACTCTCACATTGCGTGGTTTCGTATCACATTCCCTCTTTGGGACAATGCCGTGGACAACCTGCGCAGAATGAGTCATGTAATACTCTCATCAAGCTGGTCTCGCCGTCACTGATGAGAGAAGTGCGCCGCTGCATCGAAAAATGACAGCAGCGGCGCACAGTCGAACCCAAACATGTGCATGCCAGAGGTACATAAGCCGGTGATGAATTCAAACTACGCGGTGAACAACGGGTCTCTCGGTCGATCTTACGGGAGCACGTAACCATTAAAACACAGAAGATTAGAACACAGTGTTCACAGTCGTACCAGGAAGTGTTTGTCTTGATTCCTCCTGCACGTGTCAGTATCGATCCCCTGTTTAAGTTACAGAAAGTTCCACGGTGTTTCCCATAGTATTCCTGTTCTTTGACCACTTCTTTTTATGTTGTTTCATGATAAGAAGATATAAAGAGCCGTTTGTGCGCAATTTGGTCCATGATTTGTCGATACGCAGGGATAAACCGCCGATGCTACTTTGAGACGCACCTCGAACCTATACATAAACCGCGAGATCTGGTTCGAGGTGCTTGCTGCAGGACCTCGTACAGGGGCCGAAGATTTAAGATAAAAATGAGCAGCGGGCCGGACGAGCTCGATCGCATTGGCGGTCCCCGGTGAATTGCGCGCGTACCCACCCGTCGACGCTGGCTCTGTGCCGACTTCAGCAACAGCTTGCCATCGCTGCGATCTTGCTGTCTTTCCTGGGCGGAGGTTCCCCGCTCCATGCTCAGGGTCAGGAACTCGAGTGTCTCGCTTGGGTGCCACACGCATTTTTCCGGATGTGTGCAGAGCCCCAGAGGACTGAACAACTTCTTGGTCGCGTGCGCCGTGGCCTTGTCGCGGACAACTAGCAGAAAGTCATCGAGCCACGCGATCGCAGGGATGGGCGAGATACCGGCGATAGTGACGCTCGCGGCCCACATGTCTGATGTGTTAGGGGGCACACAGCGTCGTCCATGTGAACCACCAAGGGGACAGGGTGAAACCGATGGGGGCCGTCTTCAGAACACAAACACGTCCCATCTCGACAACCCAAAGTGCTGTGACGATGGGGAGACAGGCAAGTGATAAAAGCCGTCATGAATGAATCGATCTTAATGAGGGTGTCGCCCGGCTTGAGAATCCCCAAGAAGTCCCTCAACCACTTCATTGAGAAGGCGTGCGGATTTAGTTTTTTAAAAAATCTAAACGAACAATATTGTTCAACCTCCATTGGTCGATGACCAACCGGTAGTCCTCCTCTCCCCTACAATTTCTTGACAAAGAACCCGGGGCACAGGTATGCCCGCTCCCACGGTTCCGCAGGCCGAATGACCCCCAACTCTAGCAGGCGGCGCTCCTCCCCACTATGCGTCATCTGGCGGCGGCTGATATGGCTTGGGTGGCGGCCATGGCTCGGGGGTAGCCCCCTACCAGGGGATTGTGAACCCGAAATGCAACGCTCGCAGGATCTTGTGTGACGCGTCAATGGCTCGCCATCCTTCAAGCGCGGCCCGCACATGTTCGACTGTCGTTCCTCGACCCGCTCGTTCGGCGCTGGTCGCCGTGGTTGCCACTCGCGGTCCCGCAGCTTCTGCGCTGCTCATGTACGTCTTTCTGCCACTTTTAATTTCTCGCTCTTTTTCGCTCTCTCTAGTACTCGTCCTCGCACTAGTTCTCGGACGCTGATTGACTCTCTCGCCCCTCTCTTGTGTTCTCTCTCCTCACTCGTCGGCGACTGTCGATGACTTTTTTCGAGGGCCAGAATTGTCTCCAATGTGAAAATGTTTCTATTCCAATTTGTATGATTTTCATTTTTTGCATACCCAAAGACTAATGATAAAATTGCCCAAAGCTAAAAGAGCGGAGCAAACTCCAATCCGCACTCCAATCCGCACGCTTCGTTCTTCTGCACATCGATCTGCAGTTGCGAAAGGCTCATACTTCTATGTCTTTGAGCGAGCTAGATAGAGCCATAGGAACCTTTTTCAACCTTCAAACTTTTAAGAGAACGTGCGACCTACCTCCCTGGTACTTGTAGAATCACTACAATCCGCGCCCTCCATCTCATGCACCCTCCGAAGCGAGCCGCGGTGAGCCGCAGGTCTGTACATCCTCCCATGACTGCTGTCATTGATCTTGACCGAGCCGCGGTGAGCCGCATGGAGCCGCGGTGAGCCGCATGGAGCCGCGGTGAGCCGCATGGAGCCGCTGTGAGCCGCATAATTGTACATCATCCTATGACTGCTGTCATCGATCTTGACCGAGCCGCGGCGAGCCGCGATGAGCCGCAGTGAGCCGCTGTGAGCCGCAGGTCTATACGTCTTCCAATGATTGCTGTCATCGATCTTGACCGACCCGCCGCGAGCCAAGGTGAGCCGCAGTGAGCCCCAGGTCTGTATCTCGACTCATGATCGCAATCATCGGTCCAGACAGAGTCAAGATCGATATCGAATTGCCGCCACCATAACCGAACTGCCGCGATCCATATCAAACTGCCGCCACCGTATACGAACTACCGCGATCGATATCGAACTGCCGCCATCGTTTTCGAACTGGCAGGATCGATATCGAACTCCTACGATCGATATCGAACTGCCGCCATCGTTTTCGAACTAGCAGGACCGATATCAAACTGCCGCCAACGTTATCGAACTGCCGCCACCGTATTCGAACTGCCGCGATCGATATCGAACTACCGCCACCGTATTCAAACTGCCGCGATCGATATCGAACTGCCGCCACCGTATTCGAACGGCCGCAATCGATATCGAACTCCTACGATCGATATCGAACTACCGCCACCGTATTCGAACTGCCGCTATCGATATCGAACTGCCGCCACCGTATTCGAACGGCCGCGATCGATATCGAACTGCCGCTATCGATAGCGAACTGTCGCTATCGATAGCGAACTGCCGCCACCGTATGCGAATTGCCGCGATCGATATCGAACTGCCGTGACCGTTTTTAGACTGCCGCGATCGATATCGAACTGCCGCCAGCGTGCGGATTGGTGCGGATGAGTGCGGATGGGTGCGGATCGGTGCGGATGAGTGCGGATGAGTGCGGATGAGTGCGGATGAGTGTTGATGAGTGCGGATGGCTTATTAGAGAGCGGATGATGGAATCGCAGTGCGGTTGAGTGAGGATGATGGAATCGCAGTGCGATTGAGTGCTGATCAGTGCTGATGAGTGCTGATGAGTGCTGATGAGTGCTGATGGGTGCGGATAATGGAATCGCAGTCCAGATGTGTGCTGATGAGTGCGGATGGCTATTTAGAGTGCGGATGATGGAATCGCAGTGCGGATGAGTGCGGATGAGTGCGGATGTGTGCCGCAGAGGTGTCGGTGGTTTGGTGATCAACGATTGCCAGAAATATATTTTTGAAAGAATTCTATTCTATGAAAGTTGCCCTCTCGTTTCATTTCGCAGACAGGACAAAAGTAGCGTCACGAAACACTCAAAGGAGAGAGAGGGAGGGAGGGAGGGAGGGAGGGAGGGAGGGAGGGAGGGAGAGAGAGGCGGCCATCCTGCAGGAGGTGGAAAGCGACTTCAAGGAGTGCCGGATGTGCATGACGAAGCGGCCTGTACGAGATAAACTGACGTATCTGCTTGCCATGATAAACTCCAACAGCACGGGGCGCCCGTTGCGTCTTCCTTGCCTTTCGAAGGCAGCAACTCGCAGCAGCCGCGAGAAGGCAAGGAAGACGCAACGGGCGCCCCGTGCTGTTGGAGTTCCGTGCTGCAAGCAGATACGTCAGTTGATCGTTTACCGGCCGCTTCATGAACACCTTGTACCCCTTGTAGCCGCTGTGCACCTCCTGCAGGATGGCCTCCTTCTTGGAGAGCTTTCGAGGCATGAAGTCGGATGCATATTCAAAGAAGGCTGTGCTCGTTTGGCGCCAAACGAGCACAGCCTTCTTTGAGTATGCATCCGACTTCATGCCTCGAAGTGACAGAGAGGGAGGCAGACAGCGAGCTCGTCAACATCCACCACGCCACCCTCGTGGAGGCTGCACTTGCTCTGCAATAAAATTGAAATTCAACAACAACAACAACAACAACAACAACAACAACAAAAAAGTTTCAATATACCTTCACTTTGTATCGTATTTTGAACTTTATGTATTATTATGGATATTTTCTGATGATCAGAATGCAACAACAATTCTTGCATCGTATGTCACGTGACGCGCGCCGACCGACAGAACGCACACAGAGAGAGAGAGAGAGGGAGGGAGAGAGAGAGAGAGAGGCGGCGGAGGGCACGTGACGTGACGTGACGTGACGGTGTGCGGGCGCGGGGGTGATCGCATCTGAGACAGAGGTGAGTACGTGTGTGAGTGGACGCGTGTGGGACGCTTGGTGTCGCGCGCCTGATGGAGGGTATGGTCGCGAAGGGGATGTCCGTGAACGAGTCCCAAGGCGCGAATGGGGCTGGCGCCGCTGTGAAGCCGGTGCCCGTGACTGTCCTGTCCGGCTTCCTTGGCGCCGGCAAGACCACGCTGCTGAAGAGCATCCTCGAGCAGGCGCACAGCGGCTGCGACGGTGGGAAGACGTACCGCGTTGCGGTGCTGGTGAATGACATGGCCGAGGTGAACATCGACGCGAACCTCGTGCGCGACACGAAGCTCCTGCAGAAGGAGGCGAAGATGGTGGAGCTCCACAACGGCTGCATCTGCTGCACGCTGAGGGAGGACCTCATCAAGGAGCTCGCCGACCTCGCTGCGACGAATGAGTTCGACGCCATTGTCGTGGAGTCCACAGGCGTCTCCGATCCGCAGGAGGTGGCCGAAACCTTCGCGGTGCGGGTGGGACAGGCGCCGTCGCCAGCGGCAGGCGACGAGAAGGAAGGGGAGGGCCGCGTTGCAGGGCAGCAGGACTGGGAGCTCAATTCGATCATCGCTGCGCTCCGCGGCAAGTCTTCTCTGAACGATCTCGCGCGCCTGGATACCTGCGTGACGATGGTAGACGCGGCGGCCTTCCGCGACAACCTCGGCACGTCCGCGTACGTGCGCGAGAGGTTCAAGGAGGGCGGCGTGGACGAGCGCGACGGCCGCAACGTGGCGCCGCTGCTGATGTCGCAGATCGAGTTCGCGGACGTGATTTGCATGAGCAAGTGCGATCTCATCAACGATGAGGAGGCGGCGGCGGTCGAACACGGTCTGCACGCGCTCAACCCGGGTGCGCGTGTCATCAGGGTGGCAAGGGGCGACCTCCCGCTCTCCGCAGTCCTCGACACGGGCCTCTTCTCCATGCAGCGCGCTGCGGCGACCCCAGGATGGCTCATGCACATGCGCGACGAGAAGGTGGTTCCGGAGACGGTGGCGTTCGGCATAGACAGCTTCGTGTACAAGGCGAGGACGCCCTTCCATCCGTCTCGACTCTACGATTTCATGACAAAGCACTTTATGGTGAAGATGACCGGGTGTGCGCCGCCGCCAGCGGAGGGCGACGGATCGGATGGCCGAGACAGCGAACCGCCTGCGTCGTCGGATGCCCGGGGGGACGTGACCACCGAGGACAAGGATGAGGCTGTCGACGAGGAGATCACTACCGCCGCCGCCGCCGCCGCCGTCGCCGCGTCAACTGCTGAGGCTAACGTGCGAGAGGAGGGGGACGAGGAGGAGGAGAGGGAGCTGCAGCGGGAGCTGGCAGAGCTCCGCGAGTGGGAGTCCGGCAGGCGACAGAAGCGGATGCTCGAGTCCTTCGGGACCATCCTCAGAAGCAAAGGATACACGTGGATCGCCGGGCGAGACCATCTCGTGGGAGAGTGGTCGCAGTCCGGCGCGGTGGGCGAGTTCGGTATGGGCGGCTTCTGGTTCGCAGCGGTCGACAAGAAATACTGGCCGTCGGATCCAGAGCAGCTTGCGATGCTGACGCGGGATTTCGAGGGCGATGAGATCCAGGACCGCAGGCAGGAGATCGTGTTCATCGGCCAGAACATGAACAGCGATGCCATCACCGCCGCGCTCGACGCCTGCCTGCTCACGAAGGCCGACTGCCCCCATGACCCGTCCGGCGGCGCGCCCGCTTCTGATCACTCGTGGAAGCTCGGCGCGCAGAACCTGGACGACAGGTTTCCCAGGTGGATCTGAGCATCAGATTTTGGTCCCGAGAAGAGGAATGTCATGGTGATGCGATAGGCTCCCATCGGTGACGGGCACAGGATGATGCTGGCACGAGTGTCTTCGGCGAAGCAATGAACGATCATCCGTGAGCGCAGGAATGGATGGATGGATGAATGAATGGTTGAATGGATGGATGGATATCAAGATGGATGGATGGATGGATGCATGGATATCGAGATGAATGGATGAATGGATGGATATCAAGATGGATGGATATCAAGATGGATGGATATCAAGATGGATAAATATCAAGATGGATGAATATCGAGATGAATGGATGAATGGATGGATGAATGAATGGTTGAATGGATGGATGGATATCAAGATGGATGGATGGATGGATGCATGGATATCGAGATGAATGGTTGAATTGATGGATGGATATCAAGATGGATGGATGGATATCAAGATGGATGGATGGATATCAAGATGGATGGATGGATATCAAGATGGATGGATATCACGTCAGATGATACCGACCAGACACACACGCATGATGGACTCGAAGAAGAAGAAGAAGGCTTCTGTAAATCACAAAGACAAATGTTTTACAGATACATAAATGTCCTTTATCAATACAAATAAGAGTCTGTTATGGAACTTTGGGAAGACTAAGGGTTATTTTTATCTTCACAGTTCTGAATATAGAAATAAATGAAACAATTCATTATTATTAATATATATTTGTTATATAAATATACGAATATATGTAATATTATCCATTTTTCGTTTTGTGCGTTACGGCGAAAGGAAAAAAAAAAAAAAAAAATGGCGGAGAGAGAGAGAGACAGAGAGAGGGAGAGGGCGTGAGGGTTCGTGGGAGTGGACTGGGTTTCGTATTTCATTGACTTTGTTTCTATTGTTTGTTTCTGACAATATGACAACAACAACTACTACTACTACTACTACTTGTGCTGCTACGACGGCGGCGACGGTGACGGCGACGGCGACGACTGCTCCGAGCACCAGTACCAGCGGTGGCAGCAGTCAGTGGCTTCCAATTAGATGGAGAAGAGAGAACTCCGATGGGGAGATCGTGCTGAGGGCATTTCTGTGCCACTGGGCCGGTGCGGGGCCCAGCGCATACGCGGCGTGGATGGAAGTGGATGCAAGTGATGAAAGCATTCTGGCCGATGGCGTTGAGGTGTGTATGTCATCCGGACGAGCACGCATCATGAGCGTGTGCCGTCGAGAAGGAGTGCCTCCGTCGATTGCGGCAATTTGAGGTAGATGAATCATGTGGAACAGGACATAACCGATTCATTCTGACACTTGAACAACAACAACAACAACAACCAAAACAAAATGCGCGCGTTTCGCGTCTGTTTGCAGGTGTGCGCCGTTCAGCTGCCCGGACGCGAGGGGTGGGCCGATGAAAGCATCAGGGGCCGGTCGCTCGACGAATTGGCAGCGGAGTTCGTGTCCGAGAATCGGAGCCTCTTCTTCGACGCATCGGGGAACGATGGCGCCGACGATGGATCGCCAAGCTGCTGCCTTCCTTCTGTCTTTTTCGGACACGGCGAAGGCGCTTGGTTCGCGTACGCCGTCGCCGCACATCTCGAGGGCCTCCGTGGCAGCCCGGACGTAGCAGAGGCTGGCGGACGTGGGAGGGTCCTCTCGCTCGTCGTGTCGAACTTCCCGGCGCCGTCTGCACCCCTCGCATCGCGACCGTGGAAGACCGCAGGTGGCAGTTTGAGCGGGCGGGAGCTGAAGGATGAGCTCGACATGCGTGGCGCGCCCCGGCGCCTGGTTGAGGATCCGCTCCTGTGGCGGAAATTCGAAGGATCGCTGCGCGAGGACACGGCGCTCGTGCGTACCTACATTCACGACGCCGGGGACGGTGGCGTTGTGACGGAGTTGTCGTGCCCAATCCGCTATTTCATGTCGAGGAAAGACGCGCTTGTGGGGCCATCCTCTGGTCGGCTCGAGCTGGTTGAAATGTGGAAGCAGCACTCGAAGCACTCCTCCCTTTGCGTTGACATTTTCTACGGAGATCATTACTACATTTGCGATCGAGGTGCGGTCGGCCGCGCCGTGTGCGCTGCGCTCCGTCAGCACATGGAGGAATTATGTGCGACAATTGAGATCTGTTTTGGGGATTCGTAACCAACACAGATGCAATGCGCCAACACACACACACACACACTTACACACACACACACACACTTACACACACACACACACACTTACACACACACACATACACTTACACTCACACACACTTACACACACACACACACACATGCCGCGCACGATATCGCGATGTATCAGTCACATCAGAAGAAGAAGAAAAAATCTTCGGCGAATTCGCGCGAAATCGGGGCGAGAGACAGAAGAAAAAACTCTAGAGATAATCTCAAGAGTCGATCTGGGACGAGTTGTCGGTTTTGATCTCAAAGACATTGCATGTGTGAAACTCAAGTACAACGACAGGCGGCTCGTTTGTCTCCATCTCGTACCCACAGACTCCTCCCTCCTCCAGCGCCCGTCGTCCGTCCGTCCGTCCGTCCGTAGTGTCCTGTGGTGTGATTCGGGGAGACTGAGTTCAAAACAAACTAACAAACGAACAAAATATCATGAGGTCCGCACACGTTACTTATTTACTCCTTCTTCTGCTGGTGCTGACCGAACACGCGCGCGCCGACTGCGAGAACATCGACTGCGACTCAATCGATGGCTTCCATTTCGGCAACGGCGCCGGCTCCATCGTCGATTATGGAGAGTATCTTCAATATTATAACGCAACGATGGGAGAGTGGGTCGTGAGAACATACCTCGGCGCGGATATTCTCGAGGTAAGAAGCTGGAATGAGATTGAGATTGTCATGACGCCACTGATATCCAATCGCGAGATTACGATCCCCGCACAGTGCCGGGCATGCACGTATTCGATTGCATCAACAGTGTGCAAACCAAACCAAAAATAATATACTTCTGTGCGTTGCGTCTATCAACAACGAACGACAACAGGGCTGGCTCGAGGATTTGTCAATCGTATACAAAGCCATCGAGGGGACGAAGTTCTTCACAGTGGGCTGGGTGCGTTGCGTATCACACACAGAGTTTGATTTTCTGTGTTCCTCCTCCCGAAACTCGCGACGACGACTCGACTCGATGACGAGGTGCATTCCTGTTTCGATGCTGACGGTCAATTCACATCACTTTTCTTCGAATGCGATTGATTGAATGGTATTCTCTCCCTCAGCACTCCGGCCACGCCGACGCGGACGGCGACGGGGTGGTCGAGGGCTTCCCGGGCCCCCTGAGTCCCGACTCGGAGGAGGTCTTGTCCTTCCTCGACCCAATGACTGGCGAGACGATGAGCGTCCCGATAGCCCGCAACGAATTGTGCATGTGGAGCGAGTCCGGCGCAGGTCCAACCGGATATGGCTTCGTGTGTGCCGACCAGGACGACAGTGAATTCTGGAGAGCCTACGTGACCGAATGCGACGAGGACGGCAAGATCCTCGAGATCAGCTACGAGGTACGAGTGCCGAGCACCATCATTATCTCCAGGATCATCGTCGTCACCATCATCTGTGTAGTGTATGTTTGTGGGCGCTCCTGATGGACACATTGCGCTTTTGATTTGGATGCGTGCGTGGGCGGTCTACTGGTGCCAATTCATCCATGTCTTCCGTATCACATCCACGCCTCAGGTGTTGGAGCCAAAGAATCAGGCGGCGGATTACCTCGCGAACGAAATTCTCGGCGCGGGCTTTCTGCACAGGAGCGGACCGGCGCGAATCGTGTACGCTACGATCCGGGGAGGATAGACCGGGATTGGAGCCGATATCATACGCGAAGCGCCTAGCCAAGAGTGTGAAAGCGTGAGAGAGAGGCATGTTTTTGACTGCCAGCGTTCTACGATCCACTGTGTAATGAGAGCGCAACCGTCAGTACTTACGTCTACAGCCCGCGCGTTTCTTACTGTTTGTATCGAGTAGTGAGAGACACGAGAGAGTCCGTGCGTGCGAATGTTCGCTACCCCAAGCGTCCATCAACGATGATGAGTTCGATGATGTTGAAGCTGCTGCTGCTGCTGCTATTGCTCAAGTTGACTCAGTGTTAACTCGGAACTTGAGGCCGAGAGATTCTCCCCACAGCGACGACTCGACATCGTGAACGTCAGTCGCCCTCGCGCAACTTCGAATTAGATCGAGCTGATGATGGGTCTGGAGAGAGAGAGAGAGAGAGAGGGAGGGAGGGAGAGAGGGAGTGAGTGGCCGAAGTGAGCGACAATGGAATGACTCGAACACTCGATCGTTCGTAGTCATGTCATCGGACGAGCTGATACTATGGGGCGACGGCACCTCGCGCACATTCCGATGCGTGTGGATGCTCGAGGAACTTAAGGTGCCATTCACCTGGAAGAAAATCAGATATCAAGACGGCGAGACGCGGACGCCGGAATTCCTAGCGGTGAACCCGCGCGGGAAGGTGCCGGCGCTCACCGACGGCGGCGTGTCCATCGCGGAGAGCGCTGCGATCAACACGTATTTGGGCGACAAATTTGGCAGTCCGCTGGTGCCGCGCGCGGGCACGAGGGAGCGAGGCCTCTACGACATGTGGTGCTTCTTCCTCATCAGTGAGTGCGATTCCTCGCTCGTGATTTGGGGCCGCCACCATTACTACGAGGCGAAGAACGGCGCGGCGCCGGCGGCGCTCGCCGCGGCGAAGGAGTATTTCCGAAGGCAAATGAAGGTCGTGGCGGACGAGCTCGGCAAGAATGAATACCTCATGGGACCAGAATTCACGGCAGCGGACATCCTGCTCGTCACGATCATACGATGGTGCGGCGTGTGCATCTTGATGGGGCTCGACACAAAACGAAATGATTTTGTATGTTGATTTCCGCTCGTTACTGATTGATGAAATGACCGACACATCCGCATGCTTGTCGTGTTCGGACGTTGGCGCTAGGGCGAAGCGAATCGAGTGGCTGCCTGAGGACGAGGCCTCTTCATCTGTGATCGAGGCATACCTCGCGCGCCAGTACGCGCGGCCGGCTTTCCAGACGACGCTGAAGCAGACCGATACGGTGCCGCCACCTCGGCCCACAGTGACACCGAGCGCGTGACGGTCCTCCTCGGCGTGCGTAAGTGCACCTGTCGTTTGCGGCGGCGGCTGATTCACTGAATCGTTTGGCGTCACCACCGCTCCCAGCTGAGCGTCGCAAGGGCGTTGTCCGAAATGGAAAAAAATCTCTCCTGATGTTGTAACCGCATTACATCAAAGCACGACGTGAACGGTATTTTTGCGTCCTCTTATCATCATCACGGCGCAACCGTTGGGTAACGCTTCCATTTTGCACGGAACAAACACGTCTTCTCCGCCTGGTCATTTGCCAGGGATTGTCAATCAGCCTGTCGAAGGTAGCACGGCATCGGCTACCACCTCGTAGACCAGAGAAAGAGAGAGAGAGAGAGAGACTGTGCTCGATGGTCGTGCAACCATTAATGTTACGTCGGACCACCGCGGCAGGGCTGTACTCACGGGCGCGAGGCTCTCGTACGTCGGACCAGAGGCCCTGGCGCTTCGGAAAGACGAGGCGATAGAGTCCTTCTTCATGCGACAGAACAACATCGACAAGTAGAAGTACCTTCGAGCGCGACTTCGAGTAGAGGGGCGAGAGAGGCAGCACTTTTTCCGTCGAAGGCGAATTTCATGACGTTGTACGCGGAGATG
>Ga0099800_1195_pt1 | contig 16048 bp, 12 predicted proteins | sample Uncmet6_SortRC_1_FD_89868 | JGI IMG/M metagenome (GOLD analysis project Ga0099800, IMG submission 89868) | Marine eukaryotic communities from CALCOFI LINE 67, Pacific Ocean - CN11_C50_N6_SortRC_1 | ecosystem: Environmental > Aquatic > Marine > Oceanic | place: Pacific Ocean: Monterey Bay... | reverse complement strand
CCAGATAAACATATTTTTGTCTTTATTCTATTTCAAATTGAATATCTTAAAGAAAATAATGAAGAATATGGAACTTTTAGTCTACCTACTAAGACCTGTAGCGCTACAAGTATACTCGAGTACCAGAAATAAATTACTCAATCTCGTTAAAATATACTATTTATATAGGTAATTGAATTCATGAAGGACAATTATAGATATATGCGATTTTTTAGACATCGGAAATTTTTCGAGACGGAGGGAGGAAGGAAGTTCAATGGCCACCCTCACGCCGCTGCACTTGGCCGCATGGAACGGACGATATCATGAGACGCGAAGTTTGCTCCGCCAGGGTGTCGACGTTCATGCCAAGCACGTGAAGGGTCGGACGCCGCTGCACTGGGCCGCACGTCGGAGCCACATCGACGTGGCGCGTATGCTGGTCGACGACTGCCACGCGAATGTCGAAATTGCAGATGAGTATGGCTTGACGCCGCTGCACTGGGCCGCCGATCACGGCCACCTCGATGTGGCGCGCATGCTGGTCGACGACTGCCACACCAATGTCAGCATCGTGGACAAGTATGACTTGACGCCGCTGCGCTGGGCCGCCCGTCAGGGCCACCTCGACGTGGCGCGCATGCTGGTTGTCGACGGCCACGCCAATGTCGACATCGCGGACAAGGATGGGCATACGCCGCTGTACTGGGCCGCAGGTGGGGGCCACCTCGATATGGCGCGCATGCTGGTCGACGATGGCCACGCCAATGTCAACATCGTGGCCTCTTTTAGCCGGACGCCGCTGCACATAGCCACGCAGTATGGTAAATCGGATGTCGCACGCTTTCTGCTCGACAAGGGGGCCAAACCAGACAAAGGCGACTTCGTAAACGTCACGCCGATCGACTTCGCGGCGAGGCCCCGTGATAGAAATGGAAACATGGTCGCCCCGGACGTGGCCCTGCTCTGTCGGATGATCTGCGAGAGCGGCGCGCTCATCGTGCTCGCGACGAAGGTGGTATTTGGTAGATTCGCGCGCGAGGATCTGCTCGAGGATCGGCTGAAGCGTCTTGCTGAGGGTGTCGCGGCTGATGACACGATGACGAAGCGTCACTGCCCCGACGCGTAGCACACTCGTGGGTCAGGTGCATGGACATGAACATGGACATGAACCAACACAACACAACACAACACAACACATCCATCCGTCCGTCGCCGAGTCTGCTTAAAACTAAAAAAGTGTTGCGTCTCCAGAAATAGACTCATACATGACAAAAAGTTCTTTTTACATTCATATTTGTATATATAACAGAAAGTTTTCAGAGATTTGGTACAATCAAGAAATTTATTTGAGAGAGAGACAGAGAGACAGAGAATGAGGGAGAGAGACAGAGAGAGAGAGGGCGGCGGCGATGGCGAGCGCCTCGGCGGACGACCTCGCGGAGCTGAAGATCGAAGACACCGCGGCGCCAGCGAACTCGGAGGAGTCGAAGGGAACGCATCCTGGTGATTCAGGGAAGCGGCGCGAGGAAGATGAGGGGGAAGTAAAGAAGAAAGGCGTGGCGGACGAGGACGGCGATGATGATGATGATGACGAGGAGGAGGAGGAGGAGGGTGCCGCCGGCGGCGGGGGCGGGGGTGGGGATGAGGAGGAGAAGAAGAAAAAGAAGAAGAAAAAGAAAAAGAAAAAGAAGAAGAAGGGAGGAGGCGAAGGCGGATCGCCGAACGGAATGAAGCAGACGGATCCGCCGACCGTGCCTCTGTCAAAGATATTCGTCTCGGGGGTGTACCCCGAAGGCCCGTGCCACGAATACCGCGACGACAACCGATTCAGGAGCACGAACGCGGAGGCGCGCGACCGTGAGCGACTCGACTTTGACATGTACAATAGCGTCAGGAAAGCGGCGGAGGTTCACCGTCAGGTGCGCGCGTACGCCAAGAGGATCGCGGTGCCCGGCGTGAGGCTCTTCGATATGTGCGAGCGCATCGAGGACGCGACGAGGAAGCTGATCGAGGAGAACGGCCTGGAGGCGGGCGTGGGCTTCCCGACGGGCTGCTCCCTGAACCACGTCGCGGCGCACTACACGCCGAACGCGGGCGATGACACCGTGCTCAAGGAGTCGGACGTGATGAAGCTCGACTTTGGGACGCACGTGGGAGGGCGCATCGTGGACTGCGCGATGACCATTCACTTCGACTCGGTGTACGACCCGCTGGTGAACACCGTCCGCGAGGCGACGGCGGCCGGGATCAACGAGGCTGGCATTGACGCACGGCTCTGCGACATCGGTGCGGCTGTGCAGGAGGTCATGGAGGCCGGCGAGCTGGAGCTGAACGGCAAGGTGTACCCCATCAAGTCCGTGAGAAACCTTAACGGGCACTCCATCGCCCCGTATCAGATCCACGCGGGCAAGTCGGTGCCGATCGTCAAGGGAGGCGAGGGCACCAGAATGGAAGAGGGAGAGTTTTTCGCCATCGAGACCTTCGGGACCACGGGACGGGGCTACGTGAACGAGGACATGGAGTGCAGCCATTACATGAAGGTACGCCTAACTCCCGAATTGACTCCCTCCCTCGCGCCCTCCCTCAATCCAGTACGCACGCGCACAGTCACTGGATGGTCCCGCGATGATGAAATGAATCGCACGAACGAGCGAGCAATCCAAATGCTCACGAACGCTGAGCTCGCCTCCTCCCTTCCGCCCGTGAATTGGTCCGTGTTTCATCCGCTCAGAACTTCCACGCGGGCCACGTGCCGCTGAGGCTCGCTCGCGCCAAATCCCTGCTCGGTTGCATCGACAGGAACTTCGGCACGCTGCCCTTCTGTCGACGGTACCTTGACCGCCTCGGCGAGACGAAATACCTGATGGGCCTGAAGAACCTCGTGGACAGCGGCATTATCGATGCGTATCCGCCGCTGGTAGACGTGAAGGGCAGCTACGTCGCGCAGTTCGAGCACACCATCCTGCTGCGGCCCACCTGCAAGGAGATCATCAGCAGGGGTGACGACGGCTTCTGATGATTTTGGTTTTTTGTCCGACTTCGTTCGTTCGTACCACGCTGTGTTGTGTTGTGTGGCACGGTATCGAGCTTGAGGCGTATTGATGTGGAGGGAGCGGTGCGGGCAGCGACGCGTGGTACGCGCCCTGTGGACGATGGGCGGCTGATACATTTGGACACATCGGCTGCAGGGCTGCAGGGCTGAAGGGCAGTAGAACGACGACGTTATGCTTACAGGGAAAGAGTAAACAGAATGAAAAAGAATGATAAAAGTGAATGTATTTAAGAAAGGAAACGCGTTCTCACATGTGCGTGGGCTGCATCGGACCGATACACACCCGGAGAGAACGGTAGTCACGGCCGCCTCGAAGGCCGACGACCGTGATGATGATGCCCGAATCTCAGAAGACAGCCCTGTCCCCCGACAGGCAACCGAAAAACTATCGAACAAAAAGACTCCGGAGAGGAGGACCGTTAGGCGTAAGGCTGTCCCGCATCAGATCCATTCGGCTTAGTAGACGCTCGCCTGGTAGTACCGGCTGTTCACGTCAACAGCCCCTTGTGAGAGGATCGGGGGCAGCGGACAGACGCGTTTATACCGGTGGTGATGTCTTATCTTGACGTTGCTGCCGCACTGCTGCTCCGGAGAATCCATGTCGTAGTACGATGATGATGACTTGGGTACCTTTCCGTGATACGCACTGTACGATGACGCACTGCTCGCGTAGCAGCCGCCATTGTGCGAGGCACTCACGCTGCCGATCCTGCTGGCCGCCTCCGCGGCCGCTGCGCTCACCTGGGATATTGGATTGTTCCACGGGAAGCAGCCGGGCTGATGTTGGTAGTGCGAGTACGAGTTGTGGTTGTCGTAGGACATGCGCGCCAGCTTGTTTTTGTGCTGATTCATCTCATGCCCGTGCGCGTGTGAGGAACACGAGGTGTCGTAGCTCCTCCTGTTCGCGTTCTTCTGATACTGGAGATGGCCACGATGCTGCTGATGCTGATAATGGTGATGATTTTGCTGCTGCTGATGCTGCTGATGCTGGTTGTGGTGATGGCTCGGATTGCCCCCATTGCCGTGCACGTGGACCCTCTCGTATCGCCCGCCGCACTTCCTCCCACCGCCAATGGAGCTGTCCACGTGTTGCTGGTGCTTCGACTGGACCTCCTCATTTACCGAGTGGGGCGACGAGCCCGCGCTGTCGGTCTTGCTGCTGAAGCCCTGCCTGTGCATGTGACCCGGGCTCGACACGGCACTTCGCGCATCTATTGGCGGAAGGTGGCCGCCGGCAGGCTCAGCCGACGCGCAGGGCACGCGCCGAGGCCACGAGGCTGCTGTGCTGAAGCCGTTCTTGTTGTTGTCGTTGCCGCTGGCCCCCTGCTTGGCCTTCGGCTTGGCGCCGGCCCGGAGCCGCTCCGCTGCCTCAGCGTCCTCGCAGCTGGCGCGCGTGATGGCGTCCGGGTAGAAGGGCTTCGGGAGGCGCTTGGCGACCAGTCTGAAGTTCTTGGGCACCTTGATGGTGTTCAGCAGCGCGTTCTTGATCTCCTGGTAGGACTCGGAACCCGAGGGCGCCAGGTGCATCCTCCGCTGGACCACATCGAAGCTGAGGATCTCGTCCGCCGAGGGCCTCTCGCTCGCATTCGGCTGCATGAGGAACCTGATCATGTCGCTGAGGTCCGAGGAATATGCTCGCGGAATTGGGTTCAGCTTGCCCTTCAGCACCTTGAACCTCAGCTCCTTCATGTCGCGCGCGGGGAAGGGAACGTTGAAGGTGCACAGCTCGTACAGCAGGCATCCGAGCGACCAGATGTCGCTCGAGAAGCTGTACGGTTTGTTGCGCCAAACCTCGGGGGGCATGTAGTGCGGCGTTCCAATCTGCGTCTTGGTCATGTTGTGCTTCATGAGCTTGGCTATGCCGAGATCTCCGAGCTTCACGGTTCCCTCGTCGACCCTCAATACGTTCCCGGACTTGACGTCGCGGTGCAAGATGCGCTTCGCATGCAGCGCTTGCAACGCTCGGACGATCTGGATGAAATAGCTCCAAATGAGATCCTCGGGGAATGGCCTGCACTGACTCGCGCGCTTCCGAATCGCGCGGGCGAGGTCACCATTCTGAGCGTACTCCATGATAATGCACAGCCGATTCCCGTCGATGAAGGCTTCATGGTACGTGATGATGTGCTGGTGCTGCACCGAGGCGAGGAGCCGGATCTCATTCACGGCGTCCGCCCGCTCCTCCTGGCTCATCTTGCGCACATTCGTCTCCTTCAACGCGTACACCTTGCTGTTGTCGAGCTTCTTCACGCGAAAGCTGTTACGGGTGATTGAAAGATACGGTCGCGTGCATGAAGGGTTGATTGCATCGAGGGTCACGTCAGAACTTCACCGCCGCGGCAGAACGTGCGCGGCACAGCACTCTACCGCACAGCCTCTCGCGTCCTCCAACTTTCAAAAGCATACATACTCTCTCTCTCTCCCTTCTCTCTCATGAGCCCGTGCGCGCGTGCGTGCGCAGAGCTAGACAACGTACACTGAGCCATAGCTGCCTTTCCCCAGAAACTTTTGCACGTTGAAGCGCTGAAGCAGCGCCCTCTCTCCGTCCTTCTTCTCCATCTCGCCCTCTCCCTCCCGGTTCCGTAACGGACGCTGCGGGCGGGCGTGCGAGCGCTCCCCTCTCTGCTAGTCTCCTCCAACAAGTTGCGTTGCTCGTGCCTCTCACCTCACCGCGACACGGGCGTCAGGCGCAGCCTGTCGTAATCACGATGCTCGCTCGCTCGCTTGCTTGCTCTCCTCTTCCAATCCACGTCCCTCGCGGCACCCGGTCGCCAGCCCCTTCACCCTCTCGCTGCGCGCTTCACTCCCGTCTAACGCCGATCCCCTGGCGTCGGTACCAACACGCTCACTCCCTCGTGCCGAGGCTCGCGTCTGCCTCCCGCTGCCCCTGTCACCTCGCCTGAGCGAACGGCTCTCGCGTCGTTCCCCCGGGGCGAGCCTTCCGTGTCTCTCGCGCAGCTCAACGTCCCGTCCCGTCCCGTCCGTTAAACGTTCGTGTCGTTCGCGCTAAGATCGAAACGCCGCGATGTGTCGAATTGATCCCGCGGCCCCTTGCGTTTGTATAGTCCTCTGAAAACTTTGAGTGCTTCTTGGTAATTCACAGCCAACGGTCATCTATGCGTGCGTGCGGAGAGTAACCGTTGGGGGGGAGAATCCCCAGAGGCGCAAGGCGAGGGGCCCACCTGGGACGTTTTCATCCTTTCTCTATTTTTTACATAGACTTTTCAATAATAAAAATCCAGTAAACTTCCAAGAAGACCGAGGTTTAAGGATCGGCTTTGAGATCGTTTTGATTCTTTCTCGTTCTTTTATATATAAATCTATTGAATAAATATACAAGGAACTTCCAAGAAATCATGTTGCGTTTGTAGACTCTTATTTCCATAGACTGTCTGCAACATGATCTTATTTATGATATCATGGGTCACGATCTTTGATCGGTACGCTCTGCCGGAAGGCGGTCAGAGAAATGGCCCGCCTTGTGCAAGGTACAATAACGTGTGCTTGCGTTCGTGAAGCTCTTAATTGTATTCACAGAGCGAAACAAAGAAAGAGAGAGAAAGAGAGAGAGAGAGAGAGAGAGAGACTCGAAGAGGACACTTCGTCGTGCAGCGAGACGACCTTCTTACGTGGGATCCATGCGAAATGATGAGTGAAACACGCAAGCCAACTAAGATCGTTGTGGACGAGAGAATAGAAATAAGACGTTGCGCGTGCGTTGCTCTTGTTGGAGCCGTGAAGTGCCTGAATCGAGCATCTCCCACTGACTGAACGCAGGCTGCCCGGCTGCACGAAGAACTCACGGTTCTCCTTCTTCATCCTCGAGCGAGCAGCATCTTGATTTGGAAGCAGCAGCTCTCTCACGGTGTGTACATGCATCAAGTGCCGCTCTCTCCCCCCCCCCTCCTCCGGGAATACTGTCCCCCGGAAGCGCTCCTTGCTCCTCTGACGCGCACAAGTCCTCCTCGGCGCGACGCCATCGATCGGGCGTGCACGAAGAGGAGCGGCGAACCTGCCCGAGGAGGGTACCTGTGCGTGCCGCCGCTGCCGCTCGCTCGCTCACCGTCGTGGTCCGGGCGGAGGTGGAGGCACGGCCGTCCAGTTCGGTAGGCGGTGCGGTGAGAGAAATCCAAGATGAAAGGACACAAAGGGCCCGCTGGTCGCAGCGCCGCTGAGCAGGCGATCCGCCGCAATGCGAAGCGGATGATCAACAACGGAGTGATTTTCTACGAGAAGCGGAAGCGCGAGATCAATCTGGTGGGCACGCGCCTGCTCAAGTTTGCGTTCGCGCTTTACATACTGACGTGGTTGGATGAGAGCTTGGTGTCGCCGTTCTTCTCCAACTTCGACGACCTCGAGAACAGCATCGAGTCGGCTGCCGACAGGTTTAGGCTGTCCAAGGCGACCAACATCTTCGACTCACCGCTGCTCAAGGTCCGATCGAACGTCGATGCCGACCTGTCGTGGCTTGAGTCGGTGGACGATGAGAAGGTCGCGAAGCTTCCCAACATTCTGGGCAACTCCGCTTCGCACTCCGACGCAAAGTTGGTGAAGCTCATATACTCGGACGACAGGGATATCCTCGACGAATGGTGCAAGTGGTACAACCACGACCCCAGGCAATTAGACACGTACACCGGCATGCAGAAGGATGGCATCTGGACCGGAACGGAGCTGGAGGGAACGATCGTGCTCGATAACGATTACGTTGAGCACAAACTGAACAACGCGGCCAACACGAAAATCAGGGAGCTCACCAAGGCGAGCGAGTGCTGCTACGCCTGTGCGAGATATCGGTACGCTTGCGCACAAAAAAAAAGGCGGAGAGGAGGCAAACGCGCTTCTGATAGCATAAGCAACGTGCAGCTACCACCACCGCCATTGCTGTCTTTCGGCGCTCGTATCAACCCTCATTGACTGCGAGCCCGTGAGCTCCACCGCTTCCTCACTCGAGTTCGGCGGGAAGTTAAGGAGCACTTTCGAATACGACAGTGCGTCCGCGCCGGCTCCAAAGCACTGATTGACGTCTCTCCTCCTCGTTTTTCTGCCAATGGCATTGATGACACTTCGTTTCGCTGCTCCTTCATTCCGGTGCAGGTCGTGCAACTCATGGAGCTTCTGCGAACACGACGATCCGGAGGGCAACCCGAACTGGTGCGGTGGAAAGTGCCATCTGAGCTTCATTCCGAATCCGACGGCAAACAAGGGAGCCGACGGGAAGTATTCAAAGCCGCCTGCCGCGATCAAGGTTCAGGGCACGCAGCTGGAGGTCCCATGGGTGACCGGTGTCCTCGATAAGGCTGTGCTGCCGAAGACTGGTGCGAAAGTCAAAAAAACATACGGTCCCATGCACGCCTGCTTGCTCAATGAGGAACGCCCGGCCGCTGTCCATCCACAAAACGCAACCAGTGCTATGCCGAGATTGGATGATTCGCCGAACGGCACACGCTTGGCTACGTGACGCTTATTTACCGGTCCTCCCACGCAATGCGTCATGATCCGTTTGCACTCTCGATGTACACGTACTCGCTCGCCCGCCCGCGCATCCAGTGAGCTTCACTCCAGGCAGCTCACCGCTCGTCAGGCGCATCAGACTCAGGGGCATCTCGATTAACAAGGGGGAGAGCGATGCAGGCATTACGATCGATATTGAGCTCACCCCGAGCAAGTCGCCGATGGCCAGGGCTACCGTGCAGTACATCAGCGATATCGTCGCCCTCGGAGAGATGAAGGACATGGATCCCGAATTGGTACTGCCAAATCAACACAACACTCACACAATCAACTTCGATGCCTTGGCGTAATTTGTAGGAGGCGGAGTTGCGTGGCCCTTCGACCATGCCTTTCCAGTAATTGACGTAACGTCTGTGTCGCTGTCCCGTCGTATCGCATCGGTCCATGATGGTGATGATAATCGATGGATCAATTGATTGGTCGTTCGTCGCGAACAGGCCTGCCTCGACTGTCAGATACATTCGAAGAAGATGTACGTCGCTCTGTTCGGAAGGATTGTTGGTGGTTGGATGAATGTTGGCGATCCCATCCCAATCAAGTACGACGCATCCGAAGTTGACTCGAACGACATGATCAAGAAGCACGAAGTCGCATGGTCCCGAGAGATTAACTCGGATGGGGAAGAGCTGTTCGGTGACTTCTTCATTAACCAGTCGGACATGTACTCGAATGGGCAGATCGTTTGGGGCAAGGTTATAGGTAACGCAGACTCGATCAACTCCATCGACCGATATCTTACTAACGATCGAAAGGGCCTGCATAAGCTCGTTAAGAACGAGGACGGCCCAAGGGATATGTCCACCCCGGAAGTCTTCGATAATAGTCTCGAGTTCAGCATCGAGAGGCTTGCGTAGGTTTCCTCTGGGGACACCGACGCGTTGCGTACGCGCCAGTGTCTGCGTCTCATTGACTGTCTCTCTCTTTCTCTCTTAAAGGCGAAGGGGAAACGCTTGTACCTTTTTAAACAATTATCGGATATGTGCATGAATGCCTTCATGAGGTAGCTTTCCTCGTCTCCGATTCACCGATTCGACCAACACGTCCAGTCCACGTTGTCGCAGCACTCGCCGCTTCACCCACGCCCCTCTCATGATGACCCGCGTCCATCCTCAGTCGCGTCCACCCCACACTCCTGCTCGCCCTTCACCTCCGCCGAGGACGACATCAGAGCGTCGCATCGTCTCGTTCGTGAGTCTCGAACGCCACACGCGCGCTATGCTCCCTCTTGTCGGTATTCACCACTCTGTCTATACATCGAGTTGGTGGTAGGCATAGCGCACACGCTCCTTTTAACTTTCAAAAAACAGAATACACTTACACACGGAAAGGATCCGTGGGCGATCTGATCCATCTGCGTCCTCTATGAGCGAATACAACGGCAGCGATGACATCGATGATTGATGTGATCGTCGGGACGCCTCAGGTACACACACACACACACACACACACACACACACACACACACACACACACACACACACACACACACACAGAAACACGCGCGCGCACGCGCACGCCATCCATCTTCATGTCCTTTGTCGTGGTTGGTCATCCTTCGTCAGGTTCCGGAGCGCCAGAGGAGCTTCCAGTCTCTCGGCACGTTCTGCTTCTCTTTCCTGAGCTCATCTCTCACGTTGTACATATTTGAAGCAGGGAGCTGCTGCAAGTTCGGGTTCTGTCTTCGCGCACGCACCATCTCGAACAGCGATGTCACGTTCGTGACGATCTTCGACACAGACGAGAAGTGCAGCTTTCGTCGGAGCCAGAAGGTTTGCAGAACCCACTCCATTGTGCTGTCGATGCACACGCTCGAGTTGAATTGCAGCTTTGCCTGCTCGCGTATTGTGTGTGCGTGTGTGACAACACAGATTGCGATACGTGAGAAGCCGTCGTCGGGCATGCGATGCGCGCACACACGCAAGTGGGCGAGCAATGCAAAGTTGTCGTGCTACGACGAAACACGTACAATCAGCTCTGCCTTCTCCTTCTTCAAGTCTGCAATCTCCCTCCTCAGTTGGTCGACCTCGTCGCGGCACTGCCTCGCTCTGTTTCGAGACACAGACGCAATCATGACAGCAACGCGAAACGTCAATACTGCGTCTGGTGCATACCCTGTCAATCTCATTCACTATATACCATTGCAACGGAACGCACCGTTCGCGGTGTCTCGCTGCTGCCTGCCTGTTCTGCTACCTCCTCTTCTGCTTAGCATCGTTCTCATCCGTTTCGGCACCGGCACCGGGTCGGCCCGTGACGTTATCATCGCAATCGCTGCTGCCTTTCCCACCGTCCACGTTCGTCGGTCCGCCGTCCGCGTTGAAGTGTTCCTGCACATGCGGGATCCATCAGTCGAACAAAACAACGCATCAGCTCCGATCGTCGCGGTGAGTCGATGCGGTGAACGCGATACGAATAATAATATCGTGCGTCTGCGTCCACGTCCGTGTCTGCACGCGTCGTACCATCATGTTCTGACCCGCGAGTTGTTCGTAGCCCTGTGACATGGACGCCGTATGCCCGCCTTGCGTCCAGTCTACATCACACCGCGTCGCGTCCGAGTGGAGCCGCTTGCGCGCCGGCTCCTCCTGCGAGCTCAGAACGTCGCCGGTCGCGGTAGGACTCTGTGCGTGATGATCATGATGGTGCTCATGCTCGCGCGATGTCGCGGGCGCATCACACGCGTGGTGCGTGGTGGTTACGCCCAGACGAGAGGAGTACGGCATGTCGTGGATGTCCATGAAGAGCTCCTTCGCGCTCGGGATACCGGCACCGAAAAGCTCCTTTGGGGACGAGTCGTCGTCGCTGCTGATGCCGCCGTAGCCCATGTCCATCGGACACGGCAATTGTATGCCGCGTCCAGCCATGCCTCCCGCCGCGTCTCTTGTCGTCGCGCCTCTCTTCGACGGCCGTGTACGTGCTTTCCTGCAAAGCGTCTTTGACCTCGAGGTCGTTTGCGTTCGCGTTCACGGCCCTCGTGCTCACGCTGATTCACTGGCTCCGGAGCTTTCGGCAGGGCCAACCAGTTCACCACGCGTTCCAGCAACGACGAATGTCGCGATGACGCGCACTCGCGGGCGGTGCGCGTCTCGGGCTCGAGTCTCTTCCTTGAAGACTCGCCGATCTTGACGAATACGCTCGCGTGCGACTCGGTCGGGGAACGCGAAGCCGTGACGTTGATGAAGGAGAGGAGGGGGGGGGGTGGGGGGGGGGGGGGGGGGGGGGGGGCGTGGCACCTCCTCGCTGCGCCCCTTTCCTCGCTCGCTCCTTCGCTGGCGAGGAAAGGAACTCGATGTTGATGATGATGATGGTGGTGGTGTGTGTTGTGTGTGTGTTTGGCGGGGGCAAAATATCCATATCGTCAAGATTACGTTCGTTAGGTGTTAATCCTCAAGGGCATTGTACAAAATCGGAGCTCATGGCGTTTCTCATACGGCAAGCAATCTGCGCACACGACGATGATGACGGGAGCCCGTAGTACGCACCCGTGCGCAGAGGATTCGTCATCAAAGGTGCTAATGACCGTGCCACTTCGGTGACGAAGAGGTCTGATCAAGGGTAAGGGTAAACAGAGTAGACGTAGAGTCTAGAAGTGTTCCTGCAGCAACAGAGTACGACGTGACGAGATTCTGCAAACAGAGTTTCGTATAACGAAACTGAACGAAACGAAACGAAACACAGTTGAGTACAACTCATACCTGCTAGTACTTGCTAGTACTTTACTCGCGACAGGCCCTTTCGGGATGGGAAAGCCGAAGGTGTTCTTGAATACAAGTTGATATAAAATAGCGGTCTCACCAGAAGCAACGTTTGAAACGGTGTCACGTGTCAACAGACTGCCTATTACCGTACTGAGCACATAGTGTAACCAATAGGAATACGAAGCATACTCGAGAACGAACCCGAAACAGCCCCGGAAGCTGAGACGTTGTGCCTGATGGACCGACCGAAGGACTGGTGCCGACATCAGTGACAGTCAGCGACGCGGAAGCGTTCGGTCCCGAGTCCCCTTGAGACGCTTTTGCACGTGCGGAGGAGCGAGAGCGGGAGGCGAGTGCTCGGTGACGGGTGTGTGCGTGTGTATGTGTGTGCTTTGTGTTGGTGGGTACACGATCGGTCGTGCCACGAGGAGGCCCCAGCCGCCTCACCCGACGCGATGCATGGAGCAATTCCCCTCGTTTCTAACGTGGCCACTGCATAGCACGGACGTGATTCAGCACATTCCGGACTTCCTCGTGGCGGTGCTGTAGCGGTGGGCCACGAGGAGCCAGGAGCTATATCGCGCGCTGCAGGCCTTCCTGTCTCTGATATGGCACCTGTACATCACTTACGTCATCCAGCACATTCCGGGCGCGCTCAACACGGTGACGGACCAATTGTCGCGGCAGTCGCGGGTTCCGGTGCTGCACCGGCACGCCATGCGCTGCCCCGTCGGAAACGGCCAACGGAGCCGCCACTGGTGCCGCACGGCCGGTTGCAAGAGGCTCCAGCTCAGCGATTGGGCCGTGTTGATCGGGAGGAGGATGCGCCCCCGCCCCGCTTCCGCCGCCAACTTGCGTATGGCCGATGCGCTGTCTCGCCAATCGCAGCTCCCGCAGCTGCATCCGCTCGTGAACCAATTACCGCTGCGCACGGTGGAGGATATGCCGAGCTTCTGGGGGGGCCTCGAGTGCTTCTATTACCTGCCCCCGCCCCGCTTCCGCCGCCAACTTGCGTATGGCCAGAACGTGCCGCGACGAGCGGATGCAGCTGCGGGAGCTGCGATTGGCGAGACAGCGCATCGGCCACCGTGTTCTGCACGCCCGGGATGTGGCTGATAACATACGTGATGTGGAGTCTCCAGATCAGCGCCAGGAATGAGCGCAGCGCCCGGTACAACTCTTGACTGCGTGTTGTCCACCTCTGCAGCGTCGCCATGACCACCGCCGAGTCGGTGAAGATCGATAGGTGAGCATGAGCGCAGTGGTGCTGGAAATGGTCGAGCGCGTGCGTTATGGCCATCAGCTCCAACGTCGAAATGTGAAGATGCTCCAGCTGCACATTTCTACCCTGGAACTCATGGCGCTCACGAACGCGCTCGAACATTTCCAGCACCGCTGCAGTGGGGGGAGCCCAACGAGAGCCGGGTAACGGACAATCCGTTGCTCGTTGGGCCGGTGCCACTGCAGCACGCCCCCTCCCCGCATGCGTGACCTGTTCCGTTGCGGCATCAATGTGAACAGTCCACACGATGGGCGTTATATGTGGCAATGACCCATCGTGTGGACCCTTCACACTGTGTTGATTCGTCAGAGACGTGTGAATGCTCCGCCGTCTGCGTCTTCGGCGCAATTGTCGCACCCCAGGACCTTCGATATCACTTTCGACTTGATTGTAAAATATGTAAGAATGGCGTTTCTTCGATCGTTTATCTGAAGCGCACACACCCTCCGTTGCTTCGTTGTTAGCCTTACCCTCGTGTTTGGGGGTCCGCCGCAAGGACACTATCGGATACGGGATGGACCGCGTTCTTGGATTCGATGGGTCGTCACCACATCCCTCATCGGACTGCAGTACCGCGTGTACGTGGATTTCGTGCCCTCCTTCTTGACATGACTTCGGCAAAAGTGAAATACTCATAGACCACCACCAAATGGTCGATGCGATTCTGTTTCCTCTGGGAGTCCGCATCCTCACACAGAGTGACACGTGCATGACTCTCCGGCGGTCGTTCTCCTCTTCCGCATCGAGAGGAAAACTCAATTCCCCAGACAGCTCTGCTGAGCTGACTACACTGCTTGTACGCTTGCGGGATTGTAGATCCATCCCGCGCTCGACTCCTGCGCCCGCAGACGCGCACGTACTCGTGGAGCTCGCTGACGTCGATCGGATAGCCTGCGAACGTCCCGCGTGGCTCGAGCAGCGTCATGCGCCCCGAAAATGTCGACGCTTGACGACGGCGGCGCTGCCGATGTCGGAGGTGACGCGGTGGCGATGTCTTCGGCGAGAGCGATGGAGTCGGAGGGTGTCGGATACGTGGAGGATGCGATCGAGGAGGTGGGCCGGCTTGGAAACATCGCGGAGGCGCTGTCATCGCTCATCGATGTCGCTGAGCACTCGCTTTCGGTTCAGGAGACCATCGCCAGCAGGATGAAGGCCAACGGGGTCGTTCGGCACGCCTCCGCCGGGAGCAATGAGGTTGTCCGCAAGCTGCGGCCGAAGCACCGCGCGGCGCGCAGGACGCTGCAAACGCTTCAGGTGGAGGTCGCGGGTCTTCAGGAGAGGCTCGGGGCAATCCTTGCACGAGGGTGTTCGAGTATCGAGGAGCGTGTCGCGTCGATCGAGGGACAGGTGCTCGGTCAGGAGTCGCGCATCGAAAGTGGCTACCAGCAACTCGAGCGAGAGCACTGCGCGTTGCTGAACGCACTCGAGGCGGTTGAGGGTGAAGTTAGGGACGCCTTCGGCAGCGCATGTCCTGGGCGCGAGCACCGAGATTCTGTCACACTCGCTGATAACATCGGCGACGGTCGGCCGGAGCAAGACAAAGCAAGCGGCGGCGACACTGAAAAGTTGGAGAGCAGAGCAGTGGACGACGCAGGCGTCTCGGACAAGCCAGCTCACAAGGAGGAGGATCGACGGATCGATGGAATTGTCGCGGAGTTGGAACATGAGCTGTTGGAGCTTCTGCTGTCGTCTCCCGGGCAGAAGACCGGGACTTCTGAATGCGTTCCAAGTCGAGACGAAGACTCCGATGGCGGTCGCTGCGCCGTTCACGTCCCGCATAAACCTGCCGTTGACATTGACTTCACTCATGAATCAGCTCGCGTCCAAGCCAGCAGCGCGGCCACGTCGAGTGTCGCCAACGATGACAACAGATGCACCATTAAAGCTGAGGATCTTGCGTCGAAGCACAGGGAGCTCCTCGCGTTTGATCGTGCAGTTACTGAACGTGCTGCGCTCCAGGCGGTGACCTTGCGAAACGAGCGCAGTCTGATTGGAAGCAGGTACTATGACAGGCTCGTTCAGCTGTTGTGCGACCAACGTGCTGAGATGTCGCGTCTGATGGCCGTGAAGGATGAGCAAGAAGCGCAGTTGACGAGTCTGCGCCGCGCGCTGAAGAAGGAGAGATTCATCAGGGAGCAAGACACGAGAGGGAGACAGCTGGCCCTCGTTGAATGAGCAAGAACCGATAGTTCGAACAAGAAAGCGAGCGATGGTGCAAGGAGTTCGTTCGCGACTACTGCCCGAGCACTTGACAAGGAGAGAGACTTGGTGGAAACAATGTAAAATTACTGTAACCGTGTATACTGTACATGACGCGAAAAAGAATGTCGTATTTCTCGCGTCCATTAGTAGTCTTCCGCAAATATTTCCTTGTCCGACTCCCTCTGCAGGACTCCCTTCGGAAAGAACTCCTTGAGGCTCGCGTACTCCTTGAGGAGCTTCTTCCTCTCCTCCTCCGCAATCCTCAGCTTCTCCTCCGCAATCTTGGTCTCGAGCGCGGCAACAGCCTCCTCCTCGATC
>Ga0099800_1194_pt1 | contig 16068 bp, 7 predicted proteins | sample Uncmet6_SortRC_1_FD_89868 | JGI IMG/M metagenome (GOLD analysis project Ga0099800, IMG submission 89868) | Marine eukaryotic communities from CALCOFI LINE 67, Pacific Ocean - CN11_C50_N6_SortRC_1 | ecosystem: Environmental > Aquatic > Marine > Oceanic | place: Pacific Ocean: Monterey Bay | collected... | reverse complement strand
CGGCGCCTACTGCTTGAGCTTCAGCTGTGGTACTAATAGATCCTGCTTGGCCTTTACCGGGTTTAGGAAAATCTGCTGATACGAATAATGATTTTATCACTGATTGAGATTTTGGTATAGCGGTGACACCACCCCCTAACAAGACATGTGTTACATCGTCATTCGTCCAACCATTATTATTACTACTAACAATAGATTCTAAAAAGGTGTTGACACTATTTTTTAATTGCATATAAGGTATAGCACAAAGATCATCAAAACGTGCTCTACTAATCTTACCACTATAATCACAACCTTCATATAATGAATCAATAGTAATAGTAGCTTCAGTACCAGTACTTAACGCTTTAACAAGTGCTTCACATTCTCTAGTTAATCTGACCAAAGACCTCTTACTGTCTGTGCAATCCATTTTAGTTTTTCTTTTAAAATCTTTACAACAATGTTTTACAACCAAATCAACAATCATTTTACCACTAATACTATCAATTTTTGAAGAACCACATGAAAATAACACACCACCTTTAATTTCAAATGCACTTATTTCTGTCTTACTCCATCCCATATCGATGACAATCACCTTACCATAACTACATGTTTCAGATTGATCTAAACCATATGCTAAACAAATTGCTGTTGGATCATCAATGATAGCTTTAACACGAATGCCACCTTGTTGAGCCACATCAATTAATTTCTTTTTAGCTTCTTCATTTAAAGATAAAGAAGATGGTAAACATATTACTGTTTCACGAACTACATTACCTACTTGCATTTTTACTTGATTATGAATATTTCTAAAAAAATGTTGAGATAAATCAGATAATTTAATTTCTTTATTATCTAATGCTTCAATATTTATTGTACTATCAGCATTAGTATCATTATTTAATATATATGTAGATCTAATATCTTCGAAAGTGTTATTACTATTTTTATGTTGTTGTGTTAATGCAGCTTGTCCTGTTAATATTTCATCACCACGATATGCTACTATTGTTGGTATAGTACGTGAACCTAAATCATCAGCAATTACCTCAATACGATCCTTTTCTTCGTTCCATAATGCTATAGATGCGTGATGTGAACCTAAATCTAAACCAATGATATTCATGATATATTTCTATTCTACCTAATGTTTTAAAAGTTGTAATTTCACCACGAAATTTGAGTTTGAGTTCTTTTTGAAATGATGGTCAGCAGGGAGCAAATCAAGTCTGGATGTGACCCACCACCTGCACACGGACTTTTGACGACAAAAATTCCCATCCCAGCGTGGCAGCCCCCGCCCGCCCGCGCGCGGCGCGCGGAATCCCAGATCCCAGGATAGGAGTATCCTTATCTCATGTCTCTCAAATCCCATTGTATTCACGGTTGGTGGCACTGTCTACTACAGTAGGTGCTACTTATACAACCTTTTTCCATGTGTCATATCATTCATAGTAAGAGACTGATATAGATGTATAAATATCATTTAACCAAGAAATAAAAGTAAGAAGAGTATTATTTACAGGTGATTGTATTAAATATAAAAATAGTTAGTTCAATGTTAAATGATTTCCGGGATTGAGACCGACCAAGTTCTGAGTTGATTGATATTCTTGATTTATATTAGTTTTGGCTTTAGGCATTATAGTTCCCTTGTGATTTCCATCGATGACTCGAAAGCAATCGTCAGTTATCAGTTATTGTTCGTATTACCACTGCTACCCCTCCTACTACTCATTTAATCTAATAATATTAATAGTAGCCTACATCTTTCAAGTTCATATTACATTATAATGCATATGATGGTGCTGATTCGTATGGTGAATTTGGTAATATTACTCTTTCTCTACATAATGCGGTAGGAGAACCATCATCAGCACATAAGATATCAACTACTTCTTTCCAAAACTTGAATGATATGCGACTACTAAACTCCAGGGATAGCCTATCACGACCACGTCTGAGATAGTACTCACGCCAGAACCAAAGTAATTTACGGAAATTCGTAAATTCGGGTGGTGTCTTATCAATATTGCTAGTATGACTAGCGCTATTATTGTTGGAAATAGATTTTTGTGGTGTATGTATAACGTTACCGTCAAGGTTGGGGTTAAGGTTAGGCTTAGATAATGATGTTAAGTCATTCACAGTCAAAGCACCAAGACCAAGACCAATACTATATCCAGGACTGTAACTACCATTGACATTAACGCTTCCTTGTACAGGATCTAATTTACTAGAACCATTAATATTAGCACTAGATGAAGGAGATGATTCGCAGAGACCACACATAAGTTGTCTCCCAGCATGTTCTCGTGTTGTAGCTAGCAATTCTACTAGTTTACCATCCATATGAGCTATTACACAAAATAATAAAGCAGTATTCAAACAGCAAATATTCTCATGATTGACAGCATGCACTGGTACACTAGACATGAGTTTAAGAAGGATGGCTTGTTTAGAAGTTTCAAGAAACAGAGACAAGCGAAGAGGAATTTTCAAGAACTCTTCTGGTGTCTCTATAACATTATTACTTGTAGTAACAGTAGTGATATTGCTTGAGGTTGATGTGGTTGTATTTTCTGTACTTTCTGTACTTTCTGTATTTTCTGTATTTTCTGTATCATCGTTGGTATGAGAATGAGGAAGTGATTGAGGCTCAACGATAATATCATCATTCACTTCCTTTTCTATTGCAGGTGGAGGGAGACGAGCTCGATTCTGGATTAATATCATATCTCCTAATTGTGTACATACTGATTGTACATGACTGCTACTATTACTACTGCTTGCACCACCTTCAGTATTTGCATCTGCAGCACGCGGAAACATATCGCTCATATTACTAACACTATTATTCTTGCCATTATTTCTTTTACCACGCAGAGATTTCCAACGAGCAGTAGGAGGCTTGTATATACCTTTGCCGGAGCGAAGGTCCTCGACACTTCCACCTTCACCGCAAGCCTGTAGACGAGCAGCAGGACGATGAATATGCCAAGAATGTATCAAGTAATAAGGTTGTAACACTGAAGGAGATGATGATGATGATGTGTAGCTAGGATCATTAGTATCACTCTTAGTAGCAGTAGTAGTAGTAGCAACAGCAGCAGTAGTAGAATTGAAATAATTACCATCTCTATTACTACTACTGAAGTTGGTATGAGGTTTGAATCCACTCGTCTCGTATATCTGACTATCGAAGTCATGATCATTGAGAAAGCGTCTCTGCTTGTTAAGGTCACCGTTGTGCAGGCGATGGAGGGTTACGACCAGAGAACGTAAAAATACATTTGAATCAACTAAATTCTTTAATATCACATCGATAAATAGTCGAAAATCGTCTTCTCCAAGTAGAGATTCTAAGCAATGTACATTGTGCATTGAAAACTTCAATAGTTCACCTAATAGATCAAAAGCTGATTGTAAATTTGAAGCAGCTCTAATTCCAGTCCCAGAACTCAAAATATTTGATACAACAGTTGACAACAACCCTTGACGACATGCGAATACTTTGATATTCTCGGGACTACCTCTTAGAAATGCTTCCAAACAAGAGGATAACCAAAACCTATATGAACTATTAGGTTCTTCATGTTGTAAAGTTCTCATAATACTGCACATCAATCCTCTATTTTCTGGTGCTATGTATTGACCTTTAGAGCTTAAGGTGTCGCTTCTATTGCTGTTAGTATTATTGAGCATTTGTATATCAATCTTCTGTAATACACGCGTTTCTTCTTCACTTAATAAAGACTTTTTTGTATGGTTCATAATAAAGTCACGATCATAAAAATTATGAACGAGTCTTAAAAATTGTACTCTTAGTGCAGATTCGGGATTGCAATTACAATCAGGCCCATGAGTATGTTCCATTGGATTGGGTCCATCGAATATTGGACCCTCCCAACTCATTCTATCATGTAATTTAAGTAATAGAGCTGGTAGACCTAAACGATTTAAATGATCTTGCACACTAATTTTTCGACGCCCTGAAAGAAGTGTACATAGTACGAATAATATCTCCACTTGATGTTGAACTAGCATAAGACTCTTTAAAATAGCAATATATTTTAATTGAGTAGGATTTAAATGAGAGATTTCGAGTGAGCGAGGAAGGGGAGCACGATCAAGATAAGACGGAAGCGAATGAGTACGTAGATTGTTCGCGCTACCCGGCAAATTGATATCGCTCAAAACTGAAGAGATCAAAGACACAGAATCTTCGAGACTGGAATTGGAAGGGGAATCGATAGGAGAAAATGTTGCCAGCATCCTTTCTACTAATTCTGGAGATACATCATCAGTTGACGTTGATGTTGATGTTGATGATGATGATGATGATGATGATGATGACGAAGGGCTGTTAGTAGTAGCCTTAGTGTTTGCGTTAGTATGTTTCGTCTCATTAATCACTTTTTTTTTCAATTCTTCTTCATCTAAGCGTTCAATTAATTTATGAAGGAAGTCCCATTCATTGGGATTACGAGGATGGGACAATAACGTATAATACAATTCACTTGTAATGGCATTCTGACTAGAAACATCGTGTCGTACGAGGTCGTGTAAAGGAGGAGCACAATTTAATATGCGCAACAGCACTAATATCCGATCCAAGAAACCAGGCATAGACAATATTAAAGTTTGATTGATTTCAACTAATCTTCCTGATCTCGATAATCTATTTCTTCTTAATTTTAATATACCATGTCCTTGTAGAGTGTATGGACTATCCATGATCATTCGATCCTCAGGTTCAAATAGAATTACAGCTAGTATACGACAGAAATGTGCTAGTTGTCTCGGAGGCATATTGTTTATCAAGGAATGTAAATTAGAGACCAATTCCAAGGGGAAAGTAGCCTTGCGACCAGCTAATACCTCCTCCAATAGATTCATTGTATTCTCTTGTATTGATGTGTGTCCTAACATGGTAAATAATTTTAAAATTATTTCGTTTGACATAACAATATCACAATAAGATGGTAAAGCATAAAATACTTCTCGTAATATAACTAATATCTCATTCCATAATTCACTATTCCTATTTATAGATGATGGTAATTCATTACGTGCATCTTTTGACATAAATGGTGGTTGTAATAATAACAACAATAACTCGACACCTCCCATTTGTACAAACAATGATCTTTCATAAAATCTTTTTGGAGTAATTTTAAATACATCACCATCATTTTCTGCTGATAACAAGTTTGATATAACATAGGTAACGCGTAAATTTATTTCACTAAAATCAATATTACGTCTGTTTGAAGCCGTATTAGGTTCTTTTGAAATATTGGCAAATATTGTACTACGTAAGTCTTCAGTTATTTCAACTATATGTTGATGTACCTTATTCTTTTCAAATTTTTCTCTAATATATTTGTGTCTATACATTTTGTCTACCGGTAATTTAGAACCAAGTGCACGGCTCTCTAAAGTACTAAATATATCAAATTTTGGTCCTCCATAACCAGTTGGGGACTTCATTTCGTAATACTATTGCTATGAAGCTTTGTGATAATTAAAATGTAAAGGAGAAAATGCCAGTTCAGGAAATCAGACTCTATAAAAAAATTTAAGAAAAAAATATCAGGAATACATTGAATACTTCTTAATTCCACGATGCAATGTTGAAAAAACTATGATTATGAAACACAACTATATTATTTTATTTTCGTTGTCATTTTTAATTATTTCAATCGTTTCAAATAATGATAATATACCATTATTATCAGTAGTTCATTTAATAGCACCATTTGATAGTCATATACGTGGTGCAGCAATTACAATATCAAGTTTTATTATGAACATACCTAAAGATTCAAATTTAATAGCAGATTATTTTCTAATTATGCCAAAATATACATTAAACTCAGAATTATGTTCATCTGAATTATCATCATCTATTACAAATTTTTATTTATGGTGTTTAGATGAAATCAAGGTATTGAATACAACACGTGACGCATTAAAGAAGTATGTTGGTACACCAAATAAAAAGAAAGGTAATACATGGAAGTTACAGATGTTAATAAAAATATTTGCATCAACAAGAATCAGAACGAAATATTTTATTATTGTAGATAGTGATACATTATTAACAAAAAGAATTGATAAACAATCCTATTTATTACCATATGGTAAAGCACGAGTAACACCAGAACGTAGAAATATTCATCCTAATTGGTTTGCAGCTAGTGAACATCTGATGAAGGCTAAAGATTGTTTTGATTCTGAAGATGGTAACCAAAAGATGATTGGAGTTACCCCATCAATCTTGCACAGAGACACTATGATCAGTACTGCTGCACGATTACTTAGATTATATGGTAAAATCAAGATATCTAAAGAGCTTATTGAAATGAATGGTAGTCAAGAGGAATCATTAAGAGTCTCATTGACATCAACATCTATGAGAGGTGTATTGAAAGCTACTTTAGGAGCTTATGGAAGTACTAATAGTTGGACAGAATACTCGGCGTATCGCGTCATGTCGTGTTTAAGATCAGATTTCTTCAAGTATCATTCCTTTTCATCGGAATTACATGCTGATGATGTGGATGGTCCTCTTTACTATGGATTTTGGGATGATAAGTCTTTTGCTCAAGCATGGAATGGAACTAATAGTAATAGTAATAAAAAAATTTATGATTTAGAGAGAGACCATCCAATGTTGCGGGCTACTTTTGTTGTTTTACAGGATGATAAAGTGCATCTAGATACTGAGGCAGGAGTCGCATTCCTAAAGTATATGTTCTGTCCCCATACCAGTAGTAGTAGTAGTAGTAGTAGTAGTAGTAGTAGTAGTATACCTCCATTACTAATATCCTTAATGCAGCTCCCTTCCTGCTAACGGTTGTGATAATTACAGAAGTCGAAAAATGCCAAAAATATAGTTAAATTTTTGTTATATTATTAATTATTTTTAGTTTATGCTTTTACTATTAAAGTGGTTCTGTTAGTAATTGTACCAAATTCATTCGAATCTACACATCGTTGCGTTATCATAACTATTACCAAGAATAACATGATACTCCGTCTCTTACTTATAGTAAAAATAGTTCTAGTAGTATTAGTAATATTAGTAATATTAGTAGTACTAATAATATTATAGTACACTGACTTACACTGACTCATACGACTGACCACCAATATCCTAAGTCCTACGTCTCTTCCTCTTGTCTCTACCAAAGACCTCCCTCTGAGTCATCTTCTCATATCTAACGGCACTATTACTCTTAGAGAGCTTGCCCGAGACTGATCTCTTACCCTTCCGGACCATGACAAAATTCTTCTTTCTTTCCTTCTCCTTGTTTGTCAGACCACCTCGGTGACCACCTAGTTCGAACTTATCTTTCGTTCTACTTTCGCGTAATTTCTTTAATTGCTCTATTTTATCCTCTCTTCTTACCCTTCCAGCAGGTAATAACATGTCTGTATTCAAAGCATATTCAAAATTTCCACCGCCAGTTGATTCGATATTATTATCTGAGTCATCATCACCTTCATCAATATCCATATCATCTTCTTCATTGTCTTTATTAGCTTTATTAATTTTGGCTTGAATCGCACGAAATTTAGCACTACTTCTTGCACCACTCTTTCCCTTGCTATCGGCATATGCAGACTTAAGACGGTCCAAAAGATCGAAGTCATCTGATGTCAAGAGGCGCTTACGCTCCAATCTCTCCCCTTTACCTCTGCCTTTCTTCATCTCAGATTCTATTTCACCTTCCTCCTCTTCCTCCTCTTCCACCTCTTCCTCCTCTTCATCCTCTTCATCCTCTTCTGCTTCTTCTTCATCGTCATCTTCATCTTCTTCTTCATCATCATCCTCTTCTTCACCACTCCCTTTATTCTCTTCGTCCTCTTCGTCCTCTGAAGGCCATTCAATCAACGCTTCCACCTTTTCTTCTTCTTTCATTGGAATTAATTCAGGCTCTTCCTCTTCATCCTCATCTGTCAAATATATTGCACTACCATCACTATTACTTTCATCATCACTTGAATCAGTATCAACATCAACAACTTCTCCTTTCTTTTTATTACTACTACCACCATCATTAACCAAATCTTTTCTCCACTTGATTTCATCCCCTTCTAATATTAATTCGCCTCTTTCATAAGCTTCAAGAAGATCTGTACCTTCTACGGTATCCTGAGCAGTTGTCTCCCCAAAACTTCGAGGTTTCAGTTCTTTTAGATCTGCTTTATTCAGACGTAAACTACTTCGATCGGAAGATTTTAATAATGAAGGAAATAAAGTTTTTACTAAATTTACTAGACCGTTTGCTGCAGTCATTACAACTTTATGAGTTTTACGAGCATATTGAGCTAAATCTTGAATAAAATCATCCATATCTGGTTCATGTAATGCCGCTGGTACTCGTGCTATGATCTCCCTTATACTATTTAGACCTACTGCGATTACTTCATCAGGACAACGATCCGAAACAAAATTATGGGCAATTGCTTTTAATAATGTTATAATATCATCTGGAGGTATAAGTTCATGGCAAGCTTGTACTAAATAAGTCAATATAACTGTTACATCTTTTTGATGGGATGTCAAATATCTCTGAACAAAGGGATAAAATGATAGCATCTGAAGTTTATGACACCCAATGATTTGACTTATGAAATTCATCAAGAGAAGTCTAACTTCAAATCTCTCACCACTACTTCCTTGTCTTAGTTTTTTAAACAATTTTTCAGCTAATGAATGAGGATCATGAATAATTTGTATAGCTGGAAAAATTGGAATTGCTTCTTTTCCCTCTCTCCTCTCTCTTATAATTTTGGCATTGTGGGCCTTAACTTTTTCAATTGTGCGTAATCTTGATTTCGTCTTCTTCGAATGGGAATGTTGCTTCTTGTCTTTCATTAAGGTCACTTTTTCTTCTTTTTCTTCTTCTTCTTCATCTTCCATCATTGTGGTTTGTATACCTAGAAAGAATTTTAAAGCAGTCACACATACTTTACTATTACTACTGATTGTTGCTGATGCTAATGCATTTACTGAATGTGCATCAGTCCATATTTTTCTACGATATAATTCAGCCATAATATCTACACATTTCTTAGCAGTGATGTCAGTCTTATCAGCTAAAATAGAATATATTAATGCTTGAACACCTTTATTGACTTTATCATTATGTTTTTTTACGTTCATTGATTTGATATCATTAACAATATATTGTTGTAATGTTACTCTCAAAGTTTTATCATTTATCGAAAATAACTTAAAACAAAATTTTATTAATATTAAAGGATCTAGTAAACCACGATTTCTTAATAGTATTAATGATTGTATTAATTTTGCTCTTACATCCGGATGTAAAGTTGATGCATTATTTTCTAATAAATTTAACAATTTCGAAGATAACTCAGAACATTCTACTTTATATGATGGTGCTACATGTGCCATAAAATCAATTAATGATATAAAACGATCATTATTTTTAGTTGGACGTAATTTAAAAATTTCAAATTGACTATCAAAATGTTGTTTTTGTCTCAAAAATTCTTCTCGATATGAGTCAGGATCGCGTTTTATTAAATCTTGAAGTTGTGGTAATTTATCTACCACAGCTTTCTTCTTACTTTTTTGAAGATCACTCATTTTATATTCCTATTTACAATAATATATTAAATCAAATTTTTATGTTGTAAGAATCAAATTATGTGAATTTTATTGATGAAATTAGAAAACTAAATATACTATTTTCTGTTCTAGTATCCAAAAATTTAGAGAATAATCAATCGTTGTCAAGAAATTCAATATAATTTATACTAATGGAACTAGACAAACCCAAAAAAACGCTGGGACAACGCTAACCCCAGACCCCGGGACCTGCCCTTGGAACCTTGGAAGCCTGGAAGCTTCGTAATCACCTGCTGGAAGCCTGCCTCGCTGCCTGCCTGGATGCCTGGAAGACTGCCTCGCTGCCTGCCTGGATGCCTGGAAGACATAGCAATTGATAGCAATTGATAGCAATTGATAGCAGTGGTGCGGTGCTCGGTTTTCTCCTAAAAAAAATTTAAGAGAAAGAAGAAAGAAGAAAGAAGAAAGAAGAACAAAGAGCAGCAAAAAATCACTCGAACCTTACAAAATCACTCAAACCTCGAAAAAGATACATAGACCTCCACTATTTTATATTTGGAATGTGTCAATTATTTTTTTTCTATGTTTTAATCCTTCAATTGCATTTAATTGATGTAAATTCTTTGGCATTACCGTATAAACAAATAAGAAGTCAGAATGTACCAGGAAATTTGTTTGTTGATGAAAGTTGTATTGATTGTGATGTATGTCGTTGGATGTGTCCCAATATTTTCGATCGTAAAGGTATAAAATCTGCAGTGTATCATCAACCTGATAATGAAAATGATAAACTTCAAGCATATGCTGCCATGATAGCATGTCCTGTTGGTTCTATACGTTTAAAAAATCCAGATCCTTTAGTAAAAGATGCGATTGATGCATTTCCAGCTGAAATTGATCCTGATCGTATACCAGGCGTTATGCATTTAGGTTTTCATTCTCCTGAATCATTTGGTGCTACAGCTTATTTTGTAAAACGTTCTTCTGAGTTAGGAAATATTATGATAGACACTCCTCGTTTTAATAAAAAATTAGCTGAAAATATTAAATTTGAAGGCGGTTTAAAGTATATAATATTAACACATAAAGATGATGTAGCAGATCATCAAAAATGGGCCGAATATTTTCCTCAAGTCAAACGCATAATACATAGTTTAGATACTTCAAAGAATCAAGGTACAGATCAATGTGAATTAATATTACAAGGTATTTCTGTATTGACTATAGAAAATGATTATGATAATGTTAAATTGTGGAGACCTGATGAAGACTTAAAAATTATTCATACTCCTGGTCATACACCTGGATCCTTATGTGTCGAGGTTACTACCTCAAGAGAAAGTATACTATTCACAGGTGATCATTTAGCGTTTTCGAATCGATTAGGCCAATTAACTGGTTTCCCACAATATAACCATGGTAGTTTGGAGATTCAAGCACGTAGTATGGAAATTTTAGTCAGTACAACAATGAAAGAAATGAAAGAGAGTAGGAATCAGAGAGACAATGAGAATGAGAGTGGGAGTGACGGTGAGAAGAAGACTTTTCAATGGATACTTCCAGCACATGGTCGTATGTTTCGATTTCTAGATCAAATTCAAAAAGAAAAATTATTACTGAATGCAGCTCAACAACTACGGGATCAGAATAATGATATAAATCCATTGTATTTTGGGTATCAATAAGTAAAAAATATTATATATGATAAAAAAAAAAAAAAAAAATTTAAGAGATCAAATTTTAAATATGTACTTATTTGTAATATTTATTTTTTTTTCAAATGTATTTATATTGTAATACTAAAAATTTTTTTATGTATTGAAAAATGTTGGGAAATTGTAAAAAATGTCTTAATGATTGTATCCTTGTGTCCTTGTGAATATCTTATTTTTTGTGTGTTTTATTACTGTCATTATCGGAGATTGTTCATTGTTTTCTTTGCATTCCTCTTTGTTTTCATCCTACTTCGATCTTCGTGCATATGTTGGTGTTAGTGGTACTCGAGTGATTATTCCTTCTCCTTCTTTCAGTCTTTTCTTTGGTTACCTGTGCCTATCTTCAATAACATATGTACCATCATCATTATCACTATCATCATTGTTCATATTATTCTTAATTTGTAATGTTCTTCCTTCAGAGTGACGTTTCAACCCTGACTCCAGTCACTCCTTACTCACTGGATCATACAATCAATTCAAGAGAGAATAAGGGTAAGTTAGACGCAGGTAAAATCTACCTTACTCTAATTCTCTCCACCTATCCATCTCTCTATCTCTCTATCTACCAATCTACGTATATATCTATCTGATCCTAGTCTGTTGTTCTAATGAGGCTGGGGTGAAATGACCCCACTCGTCATCACAACTACTACTATTACTTCTAGTACGACTGCGATTACCATTATTACTATGACAATAGTTAGTGCAAGGACGAGATTGTAAAAATTGTTGTAATGGTTGTTCTTCAGAAGATAGTTGATGTTGCTGCTGATGATGATTAGGATGATTAGCATGATTAGGATGAGGATGATTGTTAAATAGTGGACTTAATGGTACTTGGCCAGCACCATTACCAATACTGGTAGTGTAAGAATTTGTTGCACTAGTTGTTCGATTAGCGTCTACATTACCAGTAGTAACATTGATAGCAATTGACACTGGGTGAATAGCTATAACATCATTAACATGTGTCAAGCGCTTTCTTTCCTTAGCACCTCTTACTAGAGGTGCCGGATTTGCTAGAGTCGCAGTCATTTTAACACCACCAGTAATCTCCATATCTGTATTGTCATAGGGAGACAAGGGATACCCGACACTATTACTGTGACCATTACTATGACCATTACTATAACCATTACTATAACCATTGCTCTTTACTTTCATATTCGTCATTTTAGTAGCAATTCTATCACCATTAGTGTGAGTATTAGTATGAGAATTAACATTGCTGCTTTTAATATTGTTATGATTAATTGTTGAAAGAGATGGAGTATCTGTAAATTGATGACACGGTTCTTGCAGATATTGATAACAATTTTGACGTTTCTCTTGATATTGCTCATGAGAATGAATATGTCCAATACGGTGACTATCATAATGAACAGGAGAACGTGTAGTCGGTGATGTTGTAGAGCTAGTCACACCATCCTTAGTTTCCATTCCTGCCATTTCAAACACATCATCAAATGATAACTCATCCATAGGTGGATGCTTCGTATGTAAAGTATCTCCTGTCACACTACAACCATTTGTATCTCCAACATAATCCCATACTACTTCACCATCAGGACCTGTACCACCTCTTCTCCAAAGTTGCTTTGGATCTGAAGGATCTAATTGAAGGGATGCTATGTAGTCATCTACATCTATTTCACTCTTAATGAAATTGGAATTATATTTCTCATGATTATGATTATTATCAATATATTTATTAGTTCTTCTAGTTGGTATAGTCATTTCAGAGATATTGCTTATCGTTGTATTGCTGATATTGGTTGTATTAGCATTGGCATTATCATGGATAGGGTTGTTAAATATATTACCGTTAAAGTTACCGTTACGATTGTCGCCTTTGTAATTATGGTCATTCTTTCTATATATATTTTTATTATTCAACTCGCTTTTCACATACACTCCGTCAATGGTACTATAACCATTATTACTACCGCTACTATTACTATTACTATTACTATTACTGTTATCACTTTTCTTACCATCACTATTACTATTTTTCTTACTATAACCGTCAGTAGCATTCGTGCCATTCATTCCTTCAGATTTCGTATCATTCACAAAACAATCATCACAACTATTACTATTACTATTTTGAATTTTAGTTTTACTTTTGTGATTACTATCATAATCTCCATTTTTAACATTCTTCGTATTACATATGTGTCCCTCGCTGTCCGTTCCGTTGTCGTTAAATCTACTTAAACCACTTCTTCTAGAAGTAGAACGACGGTCACTACTAGTATCGCTACCGTTACTACCAGATTCAGATCTAGAACCCGTATTACTATTACTATTGCGATTACTATTGCTATTACTATTACAGATATCTACATCTTCAATATCATTCATGCTATGTTTATTTAATTTATTTCTTTTAAATACTGATGTAATACTCCCATTATTATTACTATTACTACTATTATGACTATTACTCATATTAGAGCGAGAAGATGTCGATGTTTCACCTTCATCATCAGTACTACTGTGATTACTCAAATTTAAACTATTACTATTGTCATTATCATTTATAGATCCTCCAACTAATATTTCAATTTCTTTTTGATTAAGTATTGGTAATTCATATCTACTATTTGACAATCTATTAATTGCTACATTGAATTCTTGAGTTTTCATAAGAGGTTCAAACCAAAGAAAGATTCCATTAAATTTTAACAACGACGATGTATTATGTACACCTTTATGACACTGCTCCTGAACTTTCTTCAATTCTATTAGTTCTTTTTCAGATAATTCAAATATTGTACCGGATATTAGAACATCAACTACAGATTTAAGATTATTTCCTTCTTCAGAACATAGTTTTAATTTAAAATCGTTTGCAGATATAATATACAGTATATCTCGTCCTCGTGAAACTTTGATGAATTGAAACATCTTATATCTAAATATTATAAAACAATAATTCTTGCTGAAGTTTTTCGAAATTCAAGGTTGTATTACCGATTCAGATTTTTACTTGAGGTTGAGACCCAACTTGCAATCTGTTTACTTACTTTCCTTATATAAAAGTCAACTTTTACCTTTTATATGAAAAATAATAACCCTACCTGCACCTTCAGTGATAAATTAAGTAGCAAAGAAGAATGCGTTTACGAACTATGGTAGATTGATCTTAATCCTAGTCACGGGCAGATGAGCTGCAGCATGAAGACAACATAATCTTCTTCAAATTGGAAATCGAAAATGTCCGTCTGCATCTGTAATAAAGGAAGCTCCTTGAGTTGCACTTCAGTGGCGAGGTTTTATTCATTTCTGTGAAATTTGTGAGCGAAAATATGATCAGAATTATTTTAATATTATCAATCTTATCTTTAACTTTAAGTTTTCGTGCATTTTCATCGTTTGGAAGATTATCAAATAAAGTAACATTTAGAAATAATGCTGCATTAGATTTATCTGATGCTCCAGTCGATAACATTGATACTGAATCATCTGATAATGACTTTGGTGATAGTTCAATGTCAAATTCTAATCAACGTGAACAAGGTTCATCAATATATGTTGGTAATATACCATTTGAAGTTTCAGAAGGTGAATTAATTGAAATAATTGATTCAAAAGATTGTTCTGATTATTCATCAGTAAGATTAGTAATTGATAAAAATTCTGGTATGTCTAGAGGTTTTGGATATGTAAATTTTGATGATAAAGCTATTGCTGAAGGTGCTGTAGACAAATTACAAGATATATCTGTAAATGGTAGAAATTTAAGAGTTGAATTATCGTTACCTATGTCTGAAAGAAAGACAAGAGATAGACGTGATGGTGGAGAAAGACGCCAACGTCAACCAGATCGTAATGATGCAATGTCAATCTTTGTTGGTAATTTAGATTTTAATGTTGGTGAAGAAGATCTTCGAGATTTAGTTGAGGAAGCATTAGGTGATGGCAGTGTACAATTGATTAGATTAGCTACTAATAGAGATACCGGAAGACCAAGAGGTTTTGGACATGTTGTATTTCATGAAGAAGAAATGGTAGAAAAGGCTATATCAGCGTTGAATGATAAAGAATTCTTTGGAAGGAATTTAAGAGTAGATAAAGCCCAAAGAAAAGGTGATCAACCAAATAAACATTCTGTTTATTTGGGAAATTTAGCATGGGATGTATCAGAGGACTTAGTAAAGGAAATGATTGACGATGTTGTTGGTGAAGGTCTATATACTTCAGTGCGTGTAGCCGTTGATCGTGAGACAGGTCGTCATCGTGGTTTTGGTTACGTTGATTTTATTGAAAAAGATGTCGCAGAAAGAGCAGTAGCTGAATTGAATGGTCTTGAAGTTTTAGGGAGACAAATAAGAGCTGACCATGCGGTCCGTAATAGTGATCGCCGTGGTGGTGGTGGACGTCAATTTAACAATAATCGTGGCAATCGTGGTGGTTATGGTGGTGGTCGTGATAATTATGGTGGTGGAAGAGATAATTATAATAATGATGGTGGGGATGGCGAATCAATGTCATTTGAGTAAATACAAATAAAAATTGACTAGTTGAAAACCAGCACTAAGAAGCAAGAAGCATTTTATGTGAGGGAAAAGATTAGTACAGTAAGTAACAAAGGGTGGAATAACAGAAAGACAGAGAGAGATAGTTATGATGAGCAAGGATAGGACGGTACATAAACAAAACAAACATAAATGGAACAATATGTATATGAAACGATTTTATTTGAATTGGATTTGAAACGACAGGGAATATCTAGGGCTAGGCTAGGAG
>Ga0099800_1193_pt1 | contig 16237 bp, 9 predicted proteins | sample Uncmet6_SortRC_1_FD_89868 | JGI IMG/M metagenome (GOLD analysis project Ga0099800, IMG submission 89868) | Marine eukaryotic communities from CALCOFI LINE 67, Pacific Ocean - CN11_C50_N6_SortRC_1 | ecosystem: Environmental > Aquatic > Marine > Oceanic | place: Pacific Ocean: Monterey Bay | collected... | reverse complement strand
ATAGAGGCGACGAGCACTGTTTCGCTATTAGGCCTTGTGCAAATGAAATCACCACATGCTTGGTTAATACTGCCATGCTCCACAGTTCCCGGTCCTTGGTTCTTAAGTTCTCACATCGTGGGCCAGGACATCCACGTCGATGATTAACCCCAAGCCACCCTCCCATCTTACTGCGCTTCAACTCGTAGTTAGATAGTCATAATAGTGTAGAAGTCGCACTGCCCGCGACTCCTTCCACAGTTTTCCCTCGGGAGAGAGCGAACGCCCCCGGCGAGGGTGGTCACTCACCATCCTGGGGATATCTGGACCCAACATGTGATAAGTAGTTTCATGCGATAGGATAAGACATTCTGGATCAATCCCGCTTACCCTATAGACGTCTCTGTTTTTTTACCACCCCACTTAGAATCGCCCACTGAATGTGAATGTCGAATGAGTCACTGAATGTGAATGTCGATCCACTGTTCGCCAAAACCGGGGATAGTCTTCCTCTCGAGGCGCATCATCGCCCGGAGGCGATCTGCTTCTGCCTTCATTATGAGCATCGCAGGAACGTCCACATCCCTCCAATTTTGCCAAGGGTCTCGCTTCGAGAAACCGCCATCCCGCGGCGAGCCTGCTCTGCCACATTCGTAATGTCCAGTGCAATTTCCATCGTCAGCAATCAAGACGCCAACAGCGCCAGCATTTTGCGCCGCCAGCACTTTTTCAACGAGAGGCACACCGCCGCGGTCTACAAAAACCACGCGGCCCGCTAACTGTTCCGCGTTGAGAATTTTCGCTGCGCCGCTCTGGTCGCGGCCGCCACTACCCGGTGACACTGTAATTGTCAACACCATGGTAGCTTCCGAGGGCCTTGATTTGGGATCCCTCGAGGTGTGGATCAGGGCAGCCGATGCAGAACTCCACCGTGCGGAGCCCCCCGTAAATCTTCCCAGGTTTCGGACGACGATCATGGTTCAAAAGAACCTTTACTTTGTCGGCGGTAGGTCCTGATTGCACCCGGTAGAGGTCCGTTTCCAGGGGAAGCGCTGCTGCCGAGAAGGTCAAGAACACGAGCATCCGCTCCATGGGGCCGGTTCTGCCGATCGTCATCGTTCACGGTATTCTCCGTCGTGCTTCCTCCCTCTCTCTCTATCTACAAATATGTGCCCCACTTGTCCTTCGTACGCGACAAAAATGCTCACCATCGGAACGCGCTTTGAACTCCAAAAAGGTGGGATCTCTTGGGTTTTCAATTTTGGCTCAGATTTGGTGGGTGGGAACCTAGATCAGTTCTATATCCCGGTGAGGTCTTTCAAGCCAGATAGCGTCCACCATAGATCAGTTCGCACTCGATGTAACTAAAGACCACCAATCCACACCACCTCAATTTTTATAAACAGCCACTGCGGCCTGCTCTACGCAATGACGACACGAGGGCGGTTATTACCTGGACCCGACTCGGGCCGGTAGCAGGTAACGAAAGGGCCCGGTCACGAAAGATTCATGACGCCCGGCTTCAAACCACTGAAACTGAAACTGAAACTGAAACTGGCACTTTCGGCACCAGAATCGCCTTCCAGTGCCTTCATCGGATAATGGGAGTTAGTTATGAGGCTTCAGCGCCTCGTACTTATTATTTATGATTAATCGCGGAGGCTCGAAACAGAAAATCGCAATTTCTGGGGCTTATCGGACTCGGACGATTCCGCTCTTTCGGTTCTCGTACCCGCGGTTGAACCGTCGGCACGGAACAACCAACCCCGAGCTCCTTAGACCCTAAGGAAGATGAGATCCAGCCCCCTGGAGTTCGCATTCCGCGAGGGCTTCCTCCCTCCATTTTCGACGCCTGAGCGACGATAGATCCAGGAACCCAAAAGTAGGAATTCTTAAGGTCGACCTTAAACACGCCTATATACTATTCCAGCTGTGATTCAAGCTGAAAATCTGAACAAAATCTCTCAAAGTGTCACTTTTAGTTTTTTTTTGGATGAAGCCAGCTTAACCCTGGATTCATTAGTTGTGAGGGTCATGATGAAATGGTCTTAAAAATACAAACGCGGTGAATGGCGGTCCTAAAAGAGCAGCAATCTTGCGAAACCAAACTAGCTGTAACGGAGGAGGCAGGGCATGAGGGCGCGATGTATGGCTACATTGTCAAATACACCCTGAAGTGCTCGGCTCCGCACCTCATAGTTTCTAGCTCTAGTGATCTATACCTAGTTCCTCTTTTGCTACCTTCCACGCTCCGACGTGGCGGTATATGAAGAACGGCGAATCAAGTACTTTCGATGCCGGCCCTGAAGAGGGGGCCCTTTCTGCACCTAAAACCGGCATCGGACCTGCACAACTTAATGCACTGCGCGTTGCTGCCGTTTCTTTACAAGAGCATGCTGGATTCGAGCAATGCTCTGCCTCTGTCGCTTCAGTTCCGTTACGAACCGCGCCGAGCGGACTCTCCCGCTTTGGCGTCCCTTACTTGTATTCTTGTTTTGAGGGATCCTAAAATTAGTTCTGAGAACAGACTAATCCCGGGGTGCCTCAAAGAGAACAAGTGACGCATCGCCTGGCGTCGTGAGCGCGGGGGTTGTCTCTTGCCCACCACGAAGATGAGCGTCGATGGTTCTCTCCATGCTGCGAGCGTGATCAGGGCACTACGCAGCAAGCGGACAGCCTCGAACTGTACAGATGAAATAAGTCGCCTCAACGAAATCGTCCGCTTGACGAAGCAGGACGAGCCGACAAGCGGTCAGTCGAAAGGGGGCGTAGAATACAGCGCCGAGGAGCTGAGTTTCTACCGTGATCATATCACCAAAGCCTCGACCTCCTCCTCATCTCGGGCAGTTGACAAGGTCGCCAGGATTCCGCGCCAACCGCCAAACAGAACGGCTTCGCCACTTTGGATGCGCGGTAGTTCTGCTGCGAATGAGCGATGGTCTCGGACGAAACAAGATGCTAGTGGCGTTGCCAGTCTTGAAGACTGCAGCGACGACGAATGGGTGCTTGAGGACGACGAGGATTCTTGTTGCGCCGGCGGCGACGAGCGCACGCAAAATCGAGCGTTTCGGCGCGATGAGTCATCTCGCCTCACCTCGGATGGTGACACCGGGAGTTGCGATTGTGGAGCAGCGACAACACATGGATGCGCAGACATTTACGCTGCGCCCGTGCATGATATCACGGCCAAAGATCTGAGTATTCGAACACACCCGGCAAAGCCAGTGACTGCTACCTCGCTAAGCAACAAGGGGTTCACCCGGGCGAAAACTCACTTCATTGGTTTGGAAACAATTGACAACATCGCCTGGTTCAATCAATGCTTCCCACATGGTGCCGGTGGCGGTGGTAAGTTTGCTGTTAGCGGGTCTCAGGAAACCTTCGCCGGGATGGACGCGGCCTCCAAGGACGTATGTATGACTGACGGCGAGGCCGCGGAAATGGAGGCCGCATTTGCATTGATGGTCGGAAGTATGGAGCGCTTTGATGGGGAGGATACAGGCGGTGGCAGTTTTGTGACATATGACGCCTCTACGTCCGTCGATGCTTCGCGTTCAGTCGCACCTATCGACGACGACGCTTGGAATGTCGAGAGGGAACATCGAAGGAGAGTAGCTGCGATGCGTTTCGAAAGCCGAAGCCGCGAATTTGCGCCGGGTCGTGGGCTCTTACCGATTGCGAAGCGGCATCAGGAGCAGCAGCGGCGATTGAGTGGGGCGAGCGAGATCCGTTCAAGCTTCAAGACGCTGGACATCAAAGTGGGTCAGCGTCTCCGAGTGCGACCGAACCCACGGAGGAGCGCGCGTTCATAAAAGCATAAAAAGCCAAAAAGACAGTGTGCTACTCTCCACACGCACACACGATACAAGGAGGAGCGGCGCTTAAGTAGAAAATTTCACCGCCCTGTGGTGTGCAGTGAAAGCCACTGTAATCGCAGCGGATGGGCGCATTATTGTTCCCGAAGATGTGGTGGTAGTCCGTAAAAGTGGCGAACAGAGTGCTTACCTCCGATGTCAAACAAAGCGTGGAAAGGTGAAACGCAAACGAGGAACAGAATTAGAAGAACCTGACCGAGGGCAAAAGAGGTGCTGGACACGAGTATAGAAGTAAAAATGGTCCGGTGGCGACGTGAGGAAGTGGAATTTACGAGCCCTTTGCTTATATTCCTCTCGATGGCAAGGCGCTTGCCACAAGGAAGTATGACGAAAGTTGTGCTATCCATGCTTATGCTGATGTCATAACAACTGGCCGCGCTGTGAACAAAAGGCGGTGAGTGGAGGCGAATAAAGCGACCGATATCTGCGCACCTCATCTATAGCCACATGCTGCACAGAGAGGCGCGCGCACTGAAGTCTCGTACAAGGAGCACGATTCCGCACATTTTCCTTATCAAGCCACCCCAGGCAGAACCCAACAAGCCATTTTGGGTCGGGCTGTCGGCATTTTAGATTTTGGCCCTCTGACCTCAGTTTCCTTTTTTTTTTGTTTGCATTTTGCAGTTATATACACCACACGCGCTTGGCCCCATAACAAAGCGAATCTCTGCTGTGCCACCCTCTAAGTGGCGGGATGTGAGCCATATATGTCAGGCCAAAACCATGGATTCCAGAGGGGGGCGCTCCGTAGATCGGGGGGTTTATCGGTAACTTATCGGACGTTTGTCGGACGTTTGTCGGACGTTTGTCGGACGTTTGTCGGGCGTTTATCGGGAGTTTGTCGGGCGTTTGTCGGACGTTTATCGGAAGGTTTATCGGAAGTAGATCGGACTTGTCGGGCGTAGATCGGGGGTAGATCGGGATGTTGATTGATTTTTTTTTAAATGTCCCGCAGCTGCACAGTGCAAAAAAATTCAAAGAAGAGAAATTTTCCCTATTAAAATATCAATCATGATATCGACATCACCCCCCAGAGCTGCTGGAATCCATGAATTTGAGAAGTTCCGACACGAGCTTGCGTATGGAATAAGCTATTTATTCATACTCACCAGGGAACTGCGGGAGTTCCCAGATCGGAGTAGATCGGAACTATATCGGAACGTTTATCGGTACGTTATCGGTACGGTGTCGGTACGTTATCGGTACGTTGTCGGTACGTTGTCGGTACGTTGTCGGTACGTTATCGGTACGTTATCGGTACGATATCGCACTTAGATCGGAACGGGCCGATCTACGGAGCGCCCCCCTCTGATGGATTCTACCTACTGAAAAGTTTCATAAGGGAAAGAATACCAGATAGTCTACCAGAACATTCTGGTTTGCAAAATTTCCACATTTTAAGCAACGAGTAAGCGGAGTAACGAAATAGTATCCGCGGGGCAGAGGTAGGGGATTTGAGGTTTGATATCCGCAGATATGAATCGAAATCGAAAGAAAGTTTTGAAGTGAAAGGAACCGGGGTGATTTTTTTTTTTTGAGGTCCCTCATTCCAAATAAAAGATTCAGCCGCTGCAATCCAAAAAAACTATTTTTTTGAAAACGAGAACTAGAACTGCTTAAGTTAACCTTAAGGAGCCCGGTTATCTTTTATTTTTCATTTTGCAGTTATATAAGCCACACGCGCCCCGACCCCATTTTGTTTATTGCTTTAGAATATGTTTAATTTCTAATTTTAAAAAGAAAATCCTAGAACTCACCCGGCCTGTTACTGTTACTAATTTTAATTCCCCCGGCCAATTCCCCCCAAGAGGTTCTGATCTACCTGCAGGGGGGGGGGTTCGGGGGTTCGGAAATGAAACCGCAGCACCAATAAAGCAACAGGAGCGGCGATCTACTCCATCACAATCGGTTTCTAGCACTTCAAAACCACTCCCCACCCTTAGGTAGTGCATGAGAGATTGCATGAGGTAGTGAATCTGAATGCGCTCAAAGGGCACCCTTAAGACCCCCCACCCATACAGCATACAGCCCAGATGCATATGGATATGGACGCCGCCAACCGCCAAGCATGGCATGTTGAGAATAGCCGCCGCCTCGCATCCGCCTCCTCTTCTTCTATTGCATGTTGCATGTCCGATGCATTTATTTTTAGAGTCGCCGCCAATCTACGACCTAAAAGACTCCGCGAGTCCTCGTGCCAGCGCATCGCTCAAAAGAGCGGGTGACGCACGGCCATCGCAAGAGCGCATGCACGCGCCGAAAAAATACTTGAATATTTTTTGCCTCTTATCCTTTTGTCCGTGCTTTTGTTGCTTCTCTAATCGGTGCCACTCCCGGAGGCTGGTGGCAAAAGAAAGCGGAAGATCCGTAAGACATTTTATGTACTGACCACATGGGAAACTCTGCAAAATCAATCGGGATGGGTAGAAACGATCTCGCAACCACCTTACTCTTTGTGAAGCGCGGGGGCTTGCAGCAATTCCTTTACGAGTAGCAGTAACTCGTCCGAATTATTTATTTGCCATAAGTCATGAGCAGCAATGCGCTGATGATGGCGATTGGTTCGCATATTCTGTTGTCAATATTTGAACCAGTGCAGTTCGCGGACACATCAGAGAGAAAATAAACCTAAGCACTTACAAAGCATGGCCCTTGTTGTAGGTGTAGAACATTAGCCTGCCCCTCGTGAATTTGTCGTCCGTTCAATGGTGCCTCCTCTGATTCTAAGGCAACCAAATCACTTTGCTCTAGCGTGATGATTTCCATTCCGCCAAGCGGCACTCCTTCATCGAGCATCGTTAACAGCACTTTCTTCGCCGACGCAGCACTTATTAGTCGTGCTTGTACAAGCTCGAGGAGTTCTCGGAAGTGTTCGGCATTAATCGGCAAGTGACTGAACACGTCTAATTCGTAGTCTCGCATCGCACCGAAGAGATCGTTGGTGATCCAGTTCACAACCAACTTTGGCTTCAACACAGCTGTTCGATGATCCACAAAGCCTTCGTGCTTGCAATCATTTCCTCGCATAACTTTCTCGAAGAACGCCGCCGCTCCGACTTCTGCCACAAGAACCTGCGCGTCGTAATCACTCAGACCATACGATGGACGACAAGGACGCCTCAAGCTGCCATTACCACGCACGGCCGTTCTGCCAATCTCCTTGAAAGGCGAAGAACAACCCAAGAAATCCGCTGTTCCAGTAAGTCGCCGAATTATGCTACCCGGTAATTCTGGCAGCGTTGACGCGACCTTAGCTACATCTTCTGGTCGTAGATTCAAGACCCCAAGATCGGGTTCCGGAAAGAACCGGTAGTCGAATGCATTTGCCTTGGACCGCTGTGGGTACGTGGTCCTGCACTTCGGATCGAAGCCCCGAGTCTCAGATTCAATGGGTCCATTCAGTCCTCGGGCGTGGGAGGCGGAAAGAAGCGCTGTTTGGCGGCGAACTTCATAAGCGGCCGCCTGCTCCAAATGTCGCACACTATTCATGTTCTTGACCTCGACACGCTGTCCACTCTGGAAGTAGGCGTCATTATCGCAACATTCGTCACCACTCGTCGCGCCGTACAAAGCCTGCGGTGATGGCGTTGGCACTAGGGATATATTCAAATCGGCCCTGAGGGAACCTCTTTCCATGTTTCCATCGCAGACGCCAACATGCCGGAGCAGCGATATCAAAGAGCGCAAGGCGTCGCCGGCTTCCTCGGGTGATCTCAGATCCGGTTCGAATACCAACTCGACAAGCGTTACGCCAGCACGATTGAAATCAATGCAGGACGGCGACTCGCCTGGGGAAGCCAGGGTCACCGCGCGATTCCCTGCGTGAGTCGTGCGCCCCGAGTCCTGTTCAAGCTGCACTCGTGCCAAGCGCACACGTCGCGCACTGATCGGGAGGTCCAGATAGCCGCCTCTTGCGAGCGGGTTGCGTTGCTGCGTCACCTGGTAGCCTGACGGTAAATCGTAGTAATAATAGTGCTTGCGTTCGAAGCAGCTGTGCTCCTGAACGTGCGCATTCAATGCCAGGGCCGTTCGTATCGCTTGCTGCACAGCCGCCCGGTTGAGCGTCGGATAGGTGCCCGGCAACGCAGTGTCGAAAGCGGCCGCGGCGGTGTTTGCGTGCCAAAGCCGCCCCTGCGACGCGCCTGGCGCACGCGAGAACAGCTTCGACTCCGGTGCCTGCAACTGCACGTGCACCTCAAGACCAATCACCGTCGTGTAGGACACAGCCTGCTCGTAGTTATCAAGGACGGCCGCACGTGCCGCTCGATGGCGCGTTGCCAAGGAGCGCGCTGCACGGATACGCTGCAAGAAGGGGGCTCTCTTCGCTATGGATCCGACCGTCATTGACCAATTTATTTGGCCATGGCTGGGGCAAAATTTTGTGTGAGGCTTCAGCAGCACGGGGCCCAAAAAGACCAGCGTGTGAGACTGGCATGTCTCTAGTGCAAAGTGTGCAAAGTATCCTTTCTGTGAAACAGCCGACGTCCCGTAACCAACATGCCTGGGACTCGATCTATGACGGCAACGGCCACAGTCAGGCCAACTTTGGAGTTGAGAGGTTCTTGGTCCGAGTTGGACCGTTCCACACCTAGGGTCCGGCCCGATGACAACCGAGAGAAGCAATCCCCACCCCATCTCAGGGAGAATAGAGAGAGCGCAACAGGGGGAGTAATTGACTCGGTCTTTGGGGCTTGTCAGAGCGACCACTGCGAGTCGAAATTAGGGTAAAATTTTGATCAGCAGCTTTAGTAAATCGGCACGCCGCTCTGCAACGCCCGCGTGGCCTCTCTGTATCTGCCCTTTCGGACACCGCGCACTGCGGGTCGACTATGGGTGACTATGTGTGGTCAATGAATTCTGATACCTCGCAGGGTATCGTCGCAGTAGAGTATGGTCGGGTGTTGGAATACCCCAAACAGAGAAATAAAATCTCAGACCACGAGAAAGCCCGATCTCTTCAGAGAGTGCGGGTCGAAGGGTCGAAGATTTTGCTGACTGACTTTAGAAGCACAGCAGAAGCGCGCGCACACCGGGATTTCTTTGCTAACCTGTGCCAGAATCTTTTCTGTCGGGTCTGTCCCTTTCTGTACGGGAGGAACGTCTTCCTCCCTTGATGATGGAAGAGTGGAATCTTTCCACGAGCAACTTCCAATTCAGCGAAAAACAGCTGCAATACAAGTCAGGGAAGGAATTGGAGAAAGATGGCGTTCGGGGAGACCTTTTCTTCTACCTCGCTACTCCGAAGCACGATCACTTCATGTCTCACGAGCTGTTCTTCAGGGCCCCGCCAGCCGTGCCATCGGCCTCGGTCTTTGCTGTCGTGGTTGACGAACAGGGCGGTGCCCTCAAAGACATCAATCTGCTCCTTTTTTGCGACCGGCAAGACCGCTTTGTGCACATTATGGACCAGCCCTACTTTTCGATGCGCAATGGTGCGACCAAGACTGTGAAGTTTCGCATTGAGACCCCGAGCAAATGCAATATGGGCAAGCCCTTCAGCGTGATGTACGATGTGCGCGACGACAGAAAACAGACGGCCGTACAATCAAATGGAACCCCTCCTGTCTTTGTGCAGACAAAGCGGGGGGGCACCACCGCGGTAGCAAAAGTGCCTGCTGTCCAAAACAACGCAAAACTGTGTGAACGGGGCGGTGCAGACAACGGCACAAAAGAGGGCGGAAAAGGCCATCATCACCATACGCGTCCAAGCAACAAACGCCAAGTTCGCAATCCGTACGACGCAGGCGACTTGAGCTCATCCACGCACCCCCCTGTCGCCCAGCAACCATCTTTCACCTCGTCGTCTTCCTCATCTTTGGCGTCGTCCACGCGGCCGCAGTCGTCGCACGGTCGAAAGCGGTTGCGCCCGGTCGAAGGTGGCAGCGGGACTGACACCGTCAACAACGAAGGACATGCGGAGCAACTGAGTGCCATCGTCGAAAGCTTGGCATCCCTGCACGGAAAAGTCGATGCTATAGCGAGCCTCCTTCACGAGGCGCTACTGAGGACGGCCTCCTTCGACGTGCGGTCTGGGTCAACTGCTCTCGCACGCCTCGGTGCCTACTATGGACCTCGGGGCGAGCGCGGCGGGCAGAGCGGCAGGGAAATCGACGATGCGTTAGTTTTAACGCATTTTCAGACTTCCAGCACTTGATGAGGAAGGGCCACCGTCACGCACGGCAAGACGAAGGGGGGGATAAATGCACCGAAAATCGCCCGCCGGGGTGGTGGTCGGGCAGCCAATGGGGACGCCATTGCCGCCCAAATTGATAGCGCTACAGCTGCAGCAATGAATGGTAATTTATCCTCGCACCGCAGCGATAGCAGCCTCGGGAGCTCCAGTTTTGGCTGGGGGGCAGATGCCGGATCCGGGGTGCAAGTAGGGCCGCCGGATAGGGCCGCCGGAGGCCGGGGCACCGAAAATTTAGGTCCCTGAACCCCGGTTTTCTCGTTGGATAACGCGAGTATCAGACCTCATTAAGAAAACCACAAACGCGCAGCGCCGAACTCCCCGCTCATGGCCGCCTTTTGAGGCGCCAAAGTCAAAAATGTTGCGGTTGCGGCGGCGCCGCCATGTCCAAATTCTGGCCTTTGTTCTTAAATTGGATTTTAGGATTAGGATTATAAAAGGGTAACTAAAGCCTATTATTTCTGTATTTCTAATAGAGATCAATGAAAAGGGAGGATCATGATTTTGCTAGGGCCACGCAAGGCGAAGACAATTGTTAGTCGTTCACCACGAGATGGCGTGAAAACATGCACGATCCACGTTGTGATTAGAAATCACTATCAATTTTGCCATAATTAACCCTCTCGCCTCAGCCCGTACGGTCTTCAGAGTCTTTCAGCGCAACGGTTAATTATGGCAAAATTGATAGTGATTTCTAATCACAACGAAAATCTGGGTTCGATTCCCTGGTTAGGATCACTTCGAGCGAAAATAATGAAGAACCACTGAAGCGTGCGCCGTCATCATCACCATCGCAAAGGATGAAATCAACTAGGTACGGGAGAGGGCCACGGGATGAGTTAACGGATACCCCAGCTACGGTTGCCGTTCTGAGCTAACCCTTCGGCCTCTGCCCACCGCTACTGTGCCTAGGAAGCACAACCGCGGCGAGACGGCGGGAACAGCCGCACTGGGCGATGTGTGCTGGGGTGGGCATCGCCTACGAATTCCGGTCGCCCTTCGTGGTCTTAATGGGCCGGCTTGGTATGTCGTCCGGCTGCTTGGAATTTTTTACCGGTGCTGCTTGCCCTTTCTTGCTTCCTGACTTCCTATCCTTCGCTAGTCTCATGGTTTGGGTTAGTGTGTGGTCCGCTGAGTGCGCTGGTGTTACACGCGCGCAGCGATTTTTGGTGATCAAGCCACTTCGTTTGTGGGTCCTGCGAGTGGCGTGTCGAAATCTTGAAAAAAATATGGCGAAAATGGCGGTAACATGGCGTGCATGGATCGCACCATGCGATTTCTGGCCCTTAACGAGGCCGCACGATGCCGCTCTTTCGGTTCTCACCGAGCAACAATCGGTATCAAATCAAGCCCGCGCTCATAGGCCCCTGGGAAAGCGAGATACGCCGCGTGCATAAAATTTCGCCTCATCGCCATTAATAAGTCCGGGAAAGAGAAAAAGGGGAAAACCAAAAAATTAGAAGGAGGATCCAACAACCGAAGTGGTCGCCAAACTTTGGATCCTTTAACCAAGTCCACTATGGCGCAGCAGATTCCTGTCCTATTCAATGAATCGCTCAACCTTACGGCTGTTGGAGTTGCTCCGGATGCCATCAAGTTTGGCGCCACTTCCATGGAATCTGATAAATTCATCACGGTTTGCACTCAGGATGGCCAAATCGTCATCATCGACATGGCAAATGGGAACCAAGTAAAGAAGCGCCCGATCAAGGCAGAGGCTGCGATCATGAATCCGAAATCGGAGGTTTTGGCATTGCGCTCCGGCGCTACACTCCAAGTGAGTCTCCAAAATGAACGTACTTCAAAGTCGAAAGTGCTCTCTGCTCACCAGCTGCGACGATCACGTCAAACCGATTGGATGCGTTCAGATATTCAACCTCGAACTGCAGGCACGAATGAAGAGTTCGACAATGACTGAGCAGGTCCTTTTCTGGCGTTGGACAAGCAATAATAACATTGCACTCGTCACAGCGGCCGCTGTTTTCCACTGGTCCATCGAGGGTGAGTCGCCACCGCAGAAGGTATTCGATCGGCACCAGTCCCTCGCGGAGGGTGTCCAGATCATAAACTATCAGGTGAGCAACGACACGAAATGGTGCCTTTTGATGGGCATCAAGGCCGGTGCAAATGGGACCATCGACGGTCAAATGCAGCTCTACAGCGTTGACAAGCGCGTCAGCCAGGTGCTGCAGGGGCACACAGGCATCTTCACCACCATCACTCCTGAGGGGCGTACCGACCCCGCACAAGTGTTGTGCTTCGAAGACAAGAAACCTGACCAGCCAGCGCAGCTCTTTATCATGGAGGTCGGCCGCGAGCAAAAGGAGGGAAAATTCAGCCTGAAGCCGCAGCCAATTCCTGTGCCACCGGATGCAGCGAACGACTTCCCGGTCGCGATGCAAGCCTGCCAACAGCAGGGCATCGTGTACATGCTGAGCAAGGCGGGTTACTTGTACCTCTTTGATATTTTCTCTGGGAGGTGTTTGTACCTCGCACGGATCACGCAGGGCACCATTTTTGTAACGTGCCCAGTGACGGCTGGGGGTATCCTGTGCATCACCGCCCGACAGGGTCAAGTTCTACAAGTAACTATCAACGCGCAGACCCTCGTACCATTTGTTCTGCAAACTCTGAAAGACTCGGCGTTGGCAATTTCGCTCGCCTCGCGCATGAATCTGCCCGGTGCGGACGAACTGTATGTGTCCCAGTTTCAGGCACTCCTCGCGCAGAACGATGTCGCTGCCGCTGCGAAGCTCGCGGCGGGTTCCCCGAACGGTGTACTCCGGAGTGCCGACACCATTCAAAAATTCCAGCAACTTCCACAGCAGGCGGGCCAACCCCCTCCCGTTTTCCAATATTTTTCAATTCTGCTTGACAAGGGACGTCTGAACCAGCTGGAGTCGCTGGAACTGGCACGTCCGGTGCTCGCGCAGGGCAAACCTCAGATGCTCGAGAAGTGGCTGCAAGAAGACAAGTTGGACTGTTCGGAGCAGCTAGGTGATGTCGTTGCTTCAGTGGACGTCAACATGGCGCTGTCTGTTTACCTGCGTGCGGAGGTGCCTGAAAAAGCCATTAATTGTATGATGCAGCGCGGGGAGTTCGACAAGATAGTCGCGTACGCCCAAAAGGTCGGCTACCGTTGCGACTACAGCTACATGCTCCAGAGTCTTGCCCACACGAACCCTCAAGGAGCACTCGAGTTCGCAAAGCAGCTTGCAGGCGCGTCGCTTGTTGATCCCAATCAGGTGGTTGAATTGTTCATGGCGTCGAACCGCATTCAAGAGACGACCGCGTTCCTCCTGGAAGCATTGAAGGCGAACAAGCCCGAGGAGGGATATCTGCAGACCAAGCTGCTCGAGGTGAACCTGCGCGGCGGTTCACCACAAGTCGCGGACGCCATCCTTCAGAACAAGATGTTTTCGCATTACGACCGTGTTTACATTGGAAAGTTGTGCGAATCAGCTGGCTTGACGCAGCGTGCCATGGAGCACTACACAGATGTGGAGGACATCAAGCGCTCCCTGGTTACCATGTGCAGCAACTCGCAGATGATGAATCCAGATTTCGTCCTGAGTTTTTTCGGGAGCATGTCGCCCGAGGTTTCGCTGGAGTGCTTGAAGGAACTGCTCGGGCGTAATATGCGCGGCACCATCCAGATCGTGACTCAGGTAGCGGCGAAATATTCTGAGCAGATTGGGTCCGAGGCGCTCTGCAGCATGTTCGAGGACTTCAAGTGCTACGAGGGAATGTTCATGTACCTCGGGCAGATTGTGAATCTGTCTCAGGATCCCCTGGTTCACTACAAATACATCGAAGCGGCTGCCAAGACCCAGCAGTTCAAGGAGGTCGAACGGGTGTGCCGCGACTCGACGGTCTTCGTTGCCGAGGACGTCAAAACATTCCTCATGGAGGCTAAACTTCCGGACCCGCGGCCGCTCATTCACGTATGCGACCGCTTTGACTTTGTCGAGGAGATGACGGCTTACCTGTACACCAACAACGCGAACAAGTACATCGAGGTGTACTGCCAGAAGGTTTCGCCGCAAAAGACGCCATTTGTAATCGGCAAGTTGTTAGATCTCGACTGCAATGAGGACTTCATTCGCAGCCTTCTCAACAGCGTCGGGATAAACTGTCCCGTGGACGATCTCGTCGAGCAGGTGGAGCGCCGCAACCGTCTCCGTCTGCTTCAACCCTGGCTGGAGGCGCAGGTGACGAATGGGAACCGCGAAACAGCGACGCACAACGCTATTGGGAAGATCTACATTACACTGAACCGAGATCCGACAAACTTCCTCAATAACAATCAGTTTTATGACCCAGCTGTACTGGGCAAGTTTTGCGAAAAATTAGATCCAAGCTTGGCTTTCATCGCCTATCGCCGCGCTGCTGGAGAGTGCGATTCCCAGCTCATCGAGGTTTCCTACAGCAATGGCCTCTTCAAAGACTTAGCCCGCTATCTTGTGGAAAAGCAGGACGCGGAGCTCTGGCAGTCGGTGCTCACATTCGACGCGCAGGATGACGGGTCAGAGCCCCCCAACCGCCGTGCCCTCATCGACCAGGTGGTGCAGACGGCCCTCCCCGAGACGAAGAATCCAGATGAAGTCTCGGCGACCGTCAAGGCGTTCATGGCGAATGACTTGACATCGGAATTAATTGAACTGCTTGAGCGGATTGTTTTGCAGGGCTCGGATTTCAGCGAAAATAAGAACCTCCAGAACTTGCTGATCCTTACGGCAATCAAGAGCGACCCCCCACGCGTCATGGAGTACATCAATCGCCTGGATAATTTTGATGGCCCGGAGATTGCCAAGATTGCTGTATCTGCTGAGTACGAGCTCTTTGAAGAGGGCGTCGTCATCTACAATAAATTCGCGAAGCGTGCTGAAAGCGAGGAGGAAAAGACGAAGCTCGACGTGGAGGCCATAACCGTGCTGGTGAATTCGCTTCACTCTATGGACAGGGCAAAGGACTTCGCGGAACGCGTGAACGAAGCCCCCGTTTGGTCCACGCTAGCGACGGCGCAGCTTGGCGAGGCGATGGTCGATGAGGCAATCACATCCTTTGTGAAAGCAGATGACCCGTCGTCCTGGTCTGACGTGGTTGCAAAGGCAGAAGAGGTGGACGCGTACGACAACCTTACGCCGTACCTGGTGATGGCACGGAAACATATCAAGGAGCCTACTCTAGACACGATGCTCATCTATGCGTTTGCGAAGTCAGAAAAGCTTAGTGAGATGGAGGAATTTGTCTCAGCTCCTAACGTGGCTAACATTCAAAACATCGGGGAGCGGTGCTTCGACGAAGAGCTCTACCTCGCCGCAAAGATTCTTTTCGGGAGCATCAACAACAACGCCAAATTAGCGCTCTGTTACGTCTACCTTGGACAGTACCGCGATGCGGTTGACGCTGCTACGAAGGCGAACGCCGTTTCTACTTGGAAAGAAGTGTCAAAAGCGTGCGTTGCCAACGAGGAGTTTCGCCTCGCGTCTATGTGTGGCATGCATATCATCGTCCACCCGGACCATCTCGAAGAGCTCATAACCCTATATGAACGCGCAGGACACCCGACTGAGCTGGTCTCGATGCTTGAACAAGGATGCGGGCTAGAAGGGGCGCATGCAGGCATTTTTACCGAGCTCGGTGTCCTCTACTCGAAGTATATCCCGGAAAAGCTGATGGAGCATATAAAGATATTCAACAGTCGCATGAACATTCCGAAGCTCCTCCGTGCCTGCGAGAAGGCGAGGCTGTGGGATGAGGCTGTCTTCCTCTACAAGGAGGATGAGCAACATGACTCTGCCGTGAAGATGATGATCGAACATTCTACGTGCTTCAGTCATGAGCTCTTCCTGGACTGCTGCCAGAAGGTGCGCAACACCGAGGTCTTGTACATGGCGATTTCGTTCTACCTCGAATATCAACCGAAGGAATTGAACCGGCTCCTTCAAGTCTTGACACCTAACCTCGACCATAGTCGGGTGGTTCACCTCCTTCGTAAATGCGAATCTTTGAGTCTCGCCATGTCTTACATGAAAGCAGTGCAGAAAGAGAATCTGACAACAGTGAACGAGGCACTGAACGAACTCTACATCGAAGAGGAAGATTTCGAGTCCCTGCGCGCTTCCATCGACGAGTATGGCAATTTCGAGCAACTTGTTTTGGCCCAGAAGGTTGAGAAGCACGAACTCCT
>Ga0099800_1192_pt1 | contig 16261 bp, 8 predicted proteins | sample Uncmet6_SortRC_1_FD_89868 | JGI IMG/M metagenome (GOLD analysis project Ga0099800, IMG submission 89868) | Marine eukaryotic communities from CALCOFI LINE 67, Pacific Ocean - CN11_C50_N6_SortRC_1 | ecosystem: Environmental > Aquatic > Marine > Oceanic | place: Pacific Ocean: Monterey Bay | collected... | reverse complement strand
CGGCAATGCGAAGGGCGCAGACGCCCCGGAAGCGAAGCGAAAGGCCCCAGAAGACGACCTGCGAACGGAAGGTGGCGGCGGTGCGCAACATGTCGCCAGCGAGAATGCGGTTGCCGGGCTTCCCGCGACGAGCGTGACGCGTCTGCCACAGATGGCGGGTGACGACGCAACCGTAAGTGGTGAGGGTATCCAGCCCGATGACGCTTCGAAGAGGAGAAGAGTAGACAGCGACGACGCGGGAAATGGGAAGCCAACGGTAGCAACTGTGAGCGGGGGGTCGAAGGTTCCACCGACAGCGGCACCGCGATTGCCAACGAATGGGGGGAATGACGGCAGAGAATCGGGTGCAAACATGGGAAACGTGGAAGAAATGGGACGAGTGATGTGGCCACCTCCAAGCCTGACGATGCCGACAGCGGTTCCGGCTCTGGCTTCCGGGCGGCCGTCGCAGCAAACGCAGCAGCCGCAACCACAGCAACCTGCTCCGAGGCAAGGAGACGGCGTTGTGGTTGCTCCGGAGCAGAGGCGTCCTGCGATCGGCCCGGATTCGCGGAACCAATTCACTCAGGAACACTTGTTCAAATTGAGGGCGCAGATCCTCATTTATCGCAGATTCAGAAAGGCACAGACGATGCGCCAAGAGCTTGTCCTGCCGGATGACCTTATGGCTTTTGCTGGCTGCACGTGGAACCCGACGACGGGCACGAGGAACCTGAAGGTACCACCACCCTCCACCGCAGCGGCGTCGCCTCACTTTAGTTCGATTCAACCGCGCGCCGGCCAGCCTCAAGCGCAGCAGATGGCTTCCGCGCCGATTATCGTACCAGCCGGTACGGCTGGCGATGCGAGGCAGATGAGCAGCACTCCCTCCGGCGTGGTGCCATTGGCAATGGCGCCGCTGCAGCCGGCGCAGCCGGCGCAGCCGGCGCAGCCGCCGGCGCAGCAGCAGCAGCAGCAGCAGCAGCACGGCATGTACGGAATGCAGGGCCGCGCGGTCGCACCAGCCTCGGCCAGGGAGGCGATGGAGGCTCTGCAGTCGAATGCGGCTGCGAAATTGCGAGCGAAGGAAGAGGAGGCCGCGCGGCAGAAGCGTCTCGCGTTGGAGGCGCGGCAGGCGGCAGAGGCGAAGGAATTGGCTTTCGCCAAGGCGAAACAGGCTATGGAGCATGAGCAGGCGGCGCTCACCATGTCTGCACAGAACCTCACAAAGTTGCTCGAGCGCAAGACAGCCGTGAGCGCTCCTCTCTTCCACGGTGTTCTGAACATCACAAAACCTGATGACAAGGACTACGACGGCAACGTGTACATGCGCCTGGATTACGACGTCTTTCGGATGCTGGCCAACGAGCGCACGTCGTGCATCGCGCGTCTTAAAAGCAAGAAGGAGGAGCGGATGCGGGCGCGTCTGGAGGAGCTCGACAGGCAGCCCGCGAAGAGGACGGGCGGCGGCGACGGCCATAGCGAGAGGTACTCGCTATTGTGCCAGATCAAGCGCATGAAATTCGTGGACATGCAGCAGAGGCTGCGGCGGCGACTGGAGGAGGAGCAGAAGGCGATCATGGGGATGCCGGACAAGAAGTACAAGAAGTTCCTCAAATGGGGCGAGAGGCAGATCACGGGAATGAAGCGTATGCTCGCCCGGACCCAGACTGCCGCGGCGTTGGCTCTCGTCAAGGATGCGCAGGAGACGCAGCGTCGGATGCTCTCACGGAGCTACGCGGAACGTGACAAGCGCATACAACGCAACAAGGCGGTGGTGCGCTTCCACGAGCGTCTGAGTCGTGAGGTGAGCAAGAAGAGGGTTGACAACCAGAAGCGGCGTCTCGAGGCCGTCAAGGCGAACAAGGCCGATGACTACCTCGAGATGCTCGCGAGGGACGGCGCCGCGGGCGAGCGGTACGAGCAGATTGAGGCCTTCCTGAGAGAGACGGAGGGCTACCTTGAGAAGTTGGGTGGCAAGATTGCGACGATCAAGATGCAGCAGGCGAGCTCAGAGGCGGCCACGGCGGCGGCTGCCGACGCACTCGAGAAGGGGTACAGCGCGGAGGAGATTGAGAAGATAAAAGCGGACGCGGGCGCGAGCGTGGACCCGGACGAGGTCCTGGGCACGGAGAGGAGCGGCTACTACAACGTCGCGCACTCGAAGCAAGAGATTGTCACGAGCCAACCGGAGTGCCTGCGCGGCGGGACGTTGCGCGAGTACCAGGTCGTTGGGCTGCAGTGGACAGTGTCGCTGTACAACAACGGACTGAACGGCGTCCTTGCGGACGAGATGGGGCTGGGCAAGACAGTGCAGGTAATTGCGCTGATCGGGTACCTGATGGAGATGAAGAGGGTCACGGGGCCGCACCTGATTATCGTGCCCAACGCCGTCGTCGGCAATTGGATGTACGAGTTCAATCGCTGGCTGCCGCAGCTGAAAACCTTGAGCTACACTGGCGAGAAGAAATCGCGGCACGAGCTCTTTCAGCGCGAGGTCGCCACACAGATGATGAACGTCGTGGTGACCACCTACGAGTACGCGATGCGCGATCGAGCCAAGCTCAGCAGCGTCCACTGGAAGTACATCGTGATTGATGAGGCGCAGAGGCTGAAGAGCCGAAACTCACAGCTGTCGAAGGATCTCGATCGTTACGAGTCGCAAAGACGGCTGCTCCTGACGGGTACGCCGCTCCAGAACGACCTCGGGGAACTCTGGAGCCTCCTGAACATGCTCCTGCCGAACGTCTTCGAGTGCCAGAAGACTTTCGAAGACTGGTTCACGAACGCGCTCGACCGACAGAACGGCGGCGACGAGGAGGACTGGCTCGAGAAGGAGAAGCGCGTGATCATCATCGGGAGGCTGCACCAGATTTTGGAGCCCTTCATGCTCCGGCGGCAGGTCGAGGATGTCGAGGGGAAGCTGCCTCCGAAGGTTGCGCACGTGATCAAGTGCCCGATGTCCATGTACCAGAACTTCATATACGACTGGGTGCGGCACACCGGCACGGTGCGGAAGGACCCGTACACGATGATGATGGAGGCGAACAAATCAAGCGTGGCGCGGAGGGAGAAGTACAAGCCGCTGGCGAATCGCGTGATGGAGCTCAAGAAGGTGAGCAACCACCCCCATCTGACGTACGACGAGCACGTGGACGGCGACATCGAGATGCGAAGGTGTGGCAAGCTGTGGCTGTTGGACCGCATGCTTGTCAAGCTGAAGCTCTCGGGGCACCGCGTGCTGCTCTTCAGCACGATGAAGAGATGCCTCGACATCATCGAGAGGTACTTGCAGTGGCGGCAGCTCGATGACGGCTCCCGCATGAAGTTCTGCCGAATCGATGGCTCGACGCCGCTCGACGAGAGGAACGAGTACATCCAGGAGTTCAACAGGCCCGGCAGCGACACATTTATTTTCCTCATCAGCATTCGAGCCGGTGGCCGGGGGATCAACCTGCAGACCGCGGACACGGTCGTGATGTACGACCCCGACTACAATCCCAAGAACGAGGAGCAGGCCATCGCGCGCGCGCACCGCATTGGACAGACGAAAGAGGTGCGGGTTTTCCACCTCGAGTCGGTCGCCGAGACCCCCTTCGAAGACCGCTTTCTGAAGCGGGGTGGGGGGGACGAAGATGAGGGGTTCAACGCGACTCCCCCAGACGAGCCGGCTCCAGAGGACGAAGATCACATCTTTTCGGACTTTCCCGAGGACGGCTGGAAGGACGACTCCTTCCTCAATCGCAAGCGCAAGTACAGCGAGGCGATCGAGGGTCTCATCCGTTCCAACATCCAGGGTACGAAAATCAAGATGGCAGACGAGATTATCAACGCGGGCGCCTTCGATGGCCAGAAGACGGACGCAGAGAAGAAGGCGAACCTCGAGAAGCTCTTGTTGACGAAAAAGACGAGCGTCGAGCACGGTGTACGTTCGATGAGGGAGATCAATCGTTTGATGGCGAGGTCGAAGGAGGAGGTGCAGCTGTTCGATAAGCTCGACAAGGAGTACAGCTGGTACGATGACCCGTGCACGCTCTCAGAGGTGCCCGATTGGTTGCGCTTTTCTGCGAAGGAGGCGATGGATGTCACTCTGTCTCAGAATAAAAAGGATGCGGACCAGGGCACGGCGCTGGTAACCGACCTGACGACGGGCAGGGCGATCCGCAGGCTCGGGAGACAGTCGCAGCTCGATCTGGCGTCGCAGGACCAACCAGTGGAGACGGCCGTTGAACACCTCAGCGTCGCGGAGGAATGCACCCGCGAGGAAGCACCACCTGGCGCGTCGGCCCGTCCGGCTGGTGGGCTGGTGGGCGTGAGCGGGGAAGCAGAGCGGGCCACGTTGGAAAGGCGCCCTTCGACGCGTGATATGGAAGTGGATGACGAAGAGGGTGGTCATGGTAATGAAGAGGAGGAGGACGACGACGACGACGACGATGCCGACGAGGACGATGAGGATGACATTCAAGACTTGAGCGAAGACGTTGACGATTACGATGGCGCAGGGGAAGACGATGGCGGGGACGACGCCACAGACGCTATTGCCGCGGCGCCGGCTGGCTTGAGGAAAGTCCGTTTCATCCAGAGACCACAGCAGTGATGTTATATTTGTGTTTTGCTTTGTGTTTGTAAGAGAATATTCGTTATGTAACACTTTCCGCAACTGCAGAATTAGACCTTTCCCCTCTTGCTTTTGCTGAACTTGCCCATTTTTGTTTCTCTTTTTGATATGCTCCTCATCGTGCGCGCATGCAGCTCGTCCCGCGTAAGCGGACGGTCGTCGAGCTCGTCCTCTGAGTCCTGGTCCGAGTCGAAGTCCTCTCCCGTCGTCGGCGGCTCGATGCCAACCTGCGCGGACCCCGCTGGCGTCTGCGGGCCGATGATGCCGGTGCCCTGTCTGCTTCCGGATTCGCCGTCCGACAGAATGGACGTCTGCGTCTTCATCAGCGCCTGCAGTACCTCGCTCGCGCGTTGGTCGATCACAGACAGCTGCAGGATGAGATCAGAGTCCCCCTTCCTGACACCCTCCGCGACCGCACTGTCGCCAACAACATCTTTGGCGCCTCCCCCGCCGAGCTTGTTGCACCCGAGCTTGTTGAACATGAGCGCAACGGTGGACTTCAGGTTTGTCAGGTTCTTGTGTATCGCCTGATTCTTCTTCACGTACTGCTCCGTTCGCGCCTGCGCCTTGGTCATTCTATCCTCCAGATCGGTGATCACGCGCTTGTTGTGCGTGTCACCTTGAGAACCCTGGCCTTTGAGGCGCTCCGCTTCCTCGCTTATTTCCGTCACCTGCTCCTGCAGCTTCTCCTGTTCCTGACTCAGCTCGTTCACGTAATTGAACAGGGTATAATTCTCGTCCTCCGCCGCAATGAAGCTGCTCACGAGCTCGTCGATATCACTGATGCCCGTCGCAGCCTGGATTCGAGCGAATGCGTCCTCGTAGCTTTGCATGGTGTCCGCAAGCAGCGCCGATCCGGCCTTGTCCTTCGCGAGGGCCCAGCTCCCCTTCTGGAGCTTGCGCTTCAGGTGCGTCTCGTCGTCCATGCTCAGGTCCCCGAGCTGGTTCAGCTCCTCCCTCCTCATCGCCTCCTTGAACTTCATGTCGCGCTCAATAATCTCGCCAAGGTCGCGCCATTCGCGTTCGAAGACCGCCTGCTCCTTGTCCGCCTGCGCCCGCAGCGCCGCCATCTCGTTCTGAGCTTGGTCCCTTGCGTCGTAGGCAATATTGCTCACCTCGATCACCCTCGCCATCTCGCCCTTCTTCTGCTGGAGCTCCTTGTCGAGCTTCTTGTAAATCTGGTCGAACACGACGCGCTCGCGCCGGAGGTTGTCGATCTCATCACGCAAGTCCTTGTTGTGCGCGAGGGCCTCGTTAAACTTCACGATGGCCTTGTGCAGCCGCTCCTCGAGCACCTTCACCTGCCGCTGCACCTGCAGGTGGTGATCCCGCCCGGCATTCACGCCGCCGTTGTTCTTCCTCTGCTCGAGGCTTTTCGCGGCCGCAAGCGCTTCCGCCTGGTCGAGCTCCTCGAGACGTCTCTTCTCGAGCTCGATCTTTCGAGTGTACGTGTCCGCGAGGTCGTGGAGCCGGGAGATCTCCTGCTGCTCCTGAGGCGTTGGCGCCTTTATGCCGCTCTTCGTCTCGAGCTGCAGCTGCTCTTTCAGCTTCGAGTTGTCGGCCTTCAGCTGCTCGATCGTCGCGCGCTGTCTGCGGATTGTCGACTGAGAGTCCTCGCTGTACGAACGCCGGCTGCCCTCCATGATGCGGTATTTCCGTTGTATCTCTGCGACCTGAAGCTCCACGTCGCTGTTGTCGCCAATGTGGCCCATGGCAGTGTGACGGCCGCTCGAGTACGGGGAACCGCGGCTCGCCGCTCGAGGCATTGTACCGTAATGGCTCATCGCCATTCTCGAAGAAAGAGCGCAGCCGGACGCCGGTTGTGTCGGGCTCAACCCCGAGAGACTCCTCACGCCCAGGTACCCAGAGACCTCAGTCGGGTCCGCTCGAAGCCACCCGCGCTCCTCACGCGAGTCCAGGCACGCGTTCCGCAACCCTCGGAAATCGGAACTTTCCTGGATCGTTTGCACGCAGGCGCACTCGCACACCTTCTGACGTTGTCCGACGGGTCCTGGTGCTGACGCCGACGGGTCGTCTGTCAAGACCAGTCTCTCTGTCTCTCTCTGTCTCTCTGTCTCTCTCTGTCTCTCTCTGTCTCTGTCTCTCTCTGTCTCTCTCTGTCTCTCTCTCTCTCCGTCGCGTCGCGTCAGCGTCAATTTCAAAACAAATTAAAAAATGTTCTTTTGATAAATATAATACTATATCATTTTTAAATTTTATTATTATATTGGCGATTTTTTATTTGCGAATGTTACGCCCCCTCCGGTCATAGCGTCGTACGCATTTTTGTTGCTCGGAAATTATGAGTACAAGTCTGTATTTTATATAATACATATTATATAAATAACTGATACAATTTAATTATTTCTTATAAAAATAAACGAAAGAACACAAAAATATACTTTATGTATTTAGAAATACTAATCTTATAATTCATTTTTGGAATATATTGGATTTTTTGCTGAAACTGAGGGCGTTGAAAACAGAAAACAGACTGAGAGAAAGAACGCAGAGAGACAGAGAGAGACAGAGAGAGACACAGAGAGAGAGAGACACACAGAGAGACACAGAGAGAGACACACACAGAGAGACAGAGAGAGAGAGAGAGACAGAGAGAGACACACACACACAGACACAGCGAAAGAGAGAGAGAAAAACAGAGAGGAGTAATTTTGAACAAGAATGTTTGGATGGAAACGCGGGACGCTTCAGCGAATATGAAATTTACACGATGCTTGTGACACGTCAATCAAAAATCTGGTCGCGGTCTGATCAGAACATGTCATCAGTTCCGCCGACGCGCCCCGCCGGAACCGTCGCCGCTCGACCCAATCTGTCGCTGTGTCTCGTCCGACGCGGTTGCGAGTGAAGGCGCCGATGAGCCCTGACGCTGCTGCTGCTGCATCTGCTGCATCTCCTTCTGCATCTCCTTCATCGACTCTGGGTCCACCATTTTGGGAAGGATGAAGACGAAGAGAACCATGACAACCATCATGATCGCCATTGGATTCTTCATGAGCCAACCCAGAGAGAAGTCCGCCGGTTTCTGTGGCGCGCACGCAAGCGTGTGTTTCAAATTGTGTGCACGTATGGAAATGCCATACCATGGTATTGTCAGTGGCGTGGCGATGACGAGAATGCCCACGGCGACTTGGGCACACGATAGACGGAAGAGAGAAAGGGAGGGAGGGAGCATGAGGAAGAGAAAAAACACGGTGCCGTCCACGAGCGTCGCACCTCGTAATATTCAATGTCTTTGAGGATCGGCTGGAGCAAGAGTGGATCCTTCAATACGAGTCTCTTGTTTTCAACGGGAGAGACGCGGGCGCGGCCGCCAGTTTTACCGCCAATTTCCACACGATACTGCGGGAACTGAAGCCCGATCGCGAAGACCTCGAGAAGGTGATTCCCTGTCGCACGTCCATCATCACAGGCACGCCGTGTTTTTTCCCCTCAGAGACATGATACGCTGTGGGATTTCTCGGTCCAGAACCAGCGACGCGCGCGCGGCTTCATTCGCTCAAATAATTCAGCCAATGTTTTTTCCCCCATTCTTCGTGTCCACGTACCTTCCTCGAGGCCGTCGATCTCGAAGCTGCCATCATTCATGAGGAAGGCCTCCTCCCTGCCCTTCCCGCCCCCGAGCGACAGCACGACGCGCACATGCTCCGGCCGCACGGCGACCTTCGTTCCGCCGAGGTGCACCGTTCCCCGAAGCGAAAACGCATCCTGTTGTGTATTTTGTTCCGCGTCCACGGCATGAGACGAGGAGAGGACCGTCGTTCCGAGTGCAAGCAGCGCCAGCAGCAGCGCATGGCGCAAGGAAACCGTCGCCGCCATTCTCCCCGTCTCTCTTATTTTTTTTTTTCAGATCGTCCGCAGTATCTCGATAATTGCCAAATATATCAATATATTTTAATTTGTATTCTTATTATAATTGTAAAATGATATTTCATGACGATAGAAGCAATTTTAATTTTTTGTTTTGAGATTTTTTATTGCCATATATACAATTTATTTTATATTTTCAATATACATAAGAATGAATGATGGATATTTATTAGGAAAAGCTGAATTTTATTTTATTTTTTGATCGCAGACGAAAAAAAGAAAACCACGGCGCGGACGAAAGAGGGCGGAGAGAGAGAGAAAGACAGAGAGAAAAAAGAGGAGAGAATGGCGGCTGTCGCTGTCACGCCGTCGTCAGCCGCGCCGACCACAGGTCAGGACGCGGAGAAGAAGGTGAGGAGACCGTGCTCGTGCTAAAAGAAATATATATGTAGACGCATGTGAAAGTGTCAGAGTTTTCTTTCCCCCGTTTTGTCCCTCGTGGGTGATGAGAGGCAGGGAAAGCAAAGGGAGAAAGAAGGGTGACGGGGGCTCCCGCAGCTGTTGGACCCCGGGCGCGGTGGGACGGAGCGTGACAGGACGGGGCGGGTTGTGAAGGGAAAGGGGCGGACGGAGGCGTCATGTCTACACTTCTTCACATATATCTTTGGTACTTACGGCAAGAAGGTTCTTGTGTTCTTTCGGGGAGGCGAATGTTGGCGGGGCACCCACAACGCGGCATGGGGCGTGCATGTCGTTGCCACCTGGACCTCTCTTCCGCGAAAGCGATCGCTCCACTCTGCTTTTTTACTGGATGATCACGTGCATTCTCCGAGGTTTGACGTCGTCAATGTTTCATGCGTCCTGCGTGTATATGTATGGACGTGTACCGCCTCGCAGCATCCGCTCGAGCACACCTGGACACTGTGGTTCGACAACCCGAGCGGGAGGCAGAAGCAGGCGACGTGGGGCCAGACGCTCAGACAAGTCTACACCTTTGGGACGGTCGAGGACTTTTGGTGGTACGTCCCCGTCTACATTAATTTTGAAACGCCCTCTCACCTGCGGCACACATGTACCGTGGCCTGGAGCCGTCCGGTAGCGCTGACGGCACATGATCTTGCCCCTCTCTCGATGTGGACGGCACATGCACACCCACGCGTACCGTAGCTTGTACAATAATGTGGTCCCGCCGAGCAGGCTGAACGCGGGCGTGGACTTCCATCTCTTCAAAGAGGGAATCGAGCCCAAGTGGGAGGATCCTAGGTGCTCGCAAGGGGGCAAATGGGTGGTCCCGATCGCGAAGGCGAACAAGGGGCAGCTGGACACCATGTGGCTGAATACGGTGCGTCGGAAAACAGCCGAGGGAACACGGACATTCGCACCCCCCCCATCCCCCCACCCCTCCCTCCCCGCACGCGTACGCCCCTCTCCCCGCATCCTTTCCGTGCTCACATATTTGTGCATCGCCTTTTGCGCACGATGAACTCCGCGCAAAAGAAGCAGAACCCGCACGCATGCCTTTCGCGCGGTCGAAGAGTTGATGATTGTTTTTTGACCCCAAACCTTTCTGCATCTTATATCGCACCCATACGACCACCCGCAGCTGCTTGCGATGATCGGTGAACAATTCGAAGACGGGAACGAGATCTGCGGCGCGGTCGTGAGCGTGCGTCAGAAGCAGGACCGCATCGCCATTTGGACGAGGACCGCGACGAACGAGGAGACGCAGATCCACATCGGCAAGAAGCTGAAGGAGTTTGTCGACATCGGAGACAGCGTCAAGATTGGATACCTGGTTCACGAAGACGCGAAGCAGATGGATAGGCGCGCGAAGGATCGCTACAATGTGTGAAATTATAACAGCATGTACAGCAGCGCGCGCGTCTGAGGGGAGGGGGGGCGGGTAAGGGGAGGGGCATGCCGCGGCTTGCCGGGGCGCGGCGGAAAGTCTCAAGTGGGCCCGCCAAACCGGACAATAATTATCTGATCCATACATCCTTCACCCAATCCTCTCCTTCGTCGAGCGTGTCCCCTGCTCATTTTTAAATCATTTTCATATGCATGTTCAGAGCCATCCATGTCCGATCGGTCCGAGTTCTGCAAAACCATGCGATATGACAGAAATATACGATAAACTCTCATAACATCCATAACGAATACAATTTTCTATAAGAAAAGATCATTATTTTTGTTTCTGGGATTTTTTGTGTGTCAATGATACAGTGCGGTGTGTGTGTGTGTTTTTTTTCCTGTGGCGGTGAAGACGCCCCAGCGTTCCCATTCTTAATTCTTCAACCCCTCACTTTCTTTACAGATAAGACCGTTCACGGCGGAACCCCGCGGGCCTCATTGGCATGAGATTCCATTCTTAAATATATTGAAAATTTTATTCTCGAACATATATAAAAATTACTTTTTTGTATAGAATTATGAGTTATTAGAATGAATTATAGGAGATTATTTGTAATTTTAGGGAAGAAGTGATCGGCGCGATAAACGCGCGGCGCGCGAGAGAGGGAGAGAGAGAGAGAGAGAGAGAGGCGGCGGCGGCGGCGGCGACAGCGCGTTGGTGTGTGCGTTGCTGCGCGCAGACGAGACGAGACGAAAAGTATAGTGACGCGAAGAAGGAAAAAGACAAGGCTGTGTCCGTGCGGGTGCGGGGCGGCGTGTGATCCCAGCGCGCGCGTTAGAGAGAAGAGAGAAGAGACAAAGAGAGCGCAGGGGCGGAGGAGGGGGGGGGGGAGGGGGCATGAGCGCCGTTGCGGCAGCGGGCGGACCGAGCGTGCGCACTGGGATGGGCATCGGCGAGTCGTTGGCGTGCGGGGATCACACGCTGATGATCGGATGGGAGGAGGGTGGCGCGGGGGAGGAGGGAATGGAGGTGGTGAGCCCGTGTGCGACGCCTGTGAAGAGCATGCGGTCGCTGGAACCCGCCGGCCATGCCTTCCACTCGCAGGCGCTGCGGCAGCGCGGGCTGCTCGAGGAGGAGGAGGGCGAAGACGCGAGCTCAGACGACGGTGGCCCGGACGACGGGGAGGATGACAGGGACCGCAACGGCCTGGATGCGACGGACTCTCCACTGCCTACGCTCCGGAATCGGAACGAAAAGGGGGGTAAGAAACGCGGACCGGGGGGAGGAAAGAAGAAGCGGCTCGATTATTATGCGCTGCTCGGCCTGGAGCACGAGCGGTACCTCGCGACAGAAAAGGACATACAAAACGCGTACAAGGCCACCGCGCTCAAGTACCATCCGGACAAGCGCGGCTCCATTACCGACAACGACAAGGAGAAACAGCGCATCGAGGATAGGTTCAAGGCAATCCAGGAGGCCTACGAGACGCTCAGCAATGCGGAAAAGAGGCGGCTGTATGACTCTATGGACGAATTCGACGACACGCTGCCGACGCCAACGTCATGCGAGACGGACGATGATTTCTATGTCATTTTCGGCGCAGCATTCAAGCGTCAAAGTAAATGGAGCACGCGAAAGACTATACCCGTGCTCGGCGATGCTGAGACGGACATGAAGTCCGTCGATGAGTTTTACGATTTTTGGTTCACCTTCAAGTCGTGGCGCGAGTTTCCCAGCGATGATGAATTCGACCTTGAGAGCGCGGAGAGCAGGATGGACAAGAGGTGGATGGAGCGGCAGAACGCGAAGATGCGCGAGAAGGCCAAGAAGGATGAGGAACGGCGTCTGCGCATGTTTGTCGAGACGGCGCACTCGATCGACCCGCGCATCGTTGCGAGGAAGAAGAGCGAGAAGGAGGCGAAGGAGGCGAAGAAGAGGGCTATTGCCGAGGCGAAGCAGCGGGAGCAGGATGCTATTGAACAGGCGAAGAGGGAAGAGGCGGAGGTGAGGCGCACAATCGAAGGGAACACTGAAGAAAAACTGGATCGCGCGCTCGTGCGATTGCCGTGCATTTGCCCGCTTTTATCGATTTGCCATCCCGTGACAGGCCACGCATTCGTACACACAGAGTATGTCCTGTTTGATTTCATTTGCACATGCTCGTCGTCGATCCACACGTGGGGAGACTGACCGTATCGCCATTGTGGATCTTGACACGTACACTCAGGCGGCGGAGCGTGCGGCGCAGGAGGCGAAGGATGCCGCAGCGAACGCGAAGAAGCAGCGGGAGAAGGAAAAGAAGCTGCTCCGAAAGGAGCGCTCGCGCTTGCGGGCGACGCACGGGGAATTGGACCAGAGCATGGACGGCTGGCCTGACTGGGACACCGTCGAGGCGCTTTGCTCGTCCATGTCGACCGAGGAGCTCCGATACTTGTGCGACCAGCTGGACACGGTGAGCGACGGTGTCGAGAAGGCGAACATAATTCACGACAGCCACAAGTGCGTCACCGACAGTAACCAGCGCGCGCGCGAAGATCGCCGACAGGCGGCGATTGCCGCTGCGGACAAGAAGCAGAAAGAGGAGGAGGCCGCGGCGAGAGAGGCTGCGAACAAGGAGGCGCTACTGTGGACGGACGAGGAAATTCGGCTTCTCGACAAGGCGGTCATCAAGTATCCGGTAGGCACGAGGAACAGGTGGGAGATGGTTGCCAAGCTCGTGCGCACCAAGACTATCGAGGAGGTGATCCGATACACGAAGCACCGCCAGTCGTGTGGCGATCAGGGCGGCCATGACAAGAATTCTTACGCGCAATTTCTACAGAATCGGAAGAACAAAGACGCGGCCATTGACTCGCCGGCGAGCATGCGCGACGACGAAAGCGAGGCAGGCAGCGGCAGCGGCGGCGCCGAATCTGCCACCTCTTCCGCGACGAACGGAAACCACGTGGACTCCACTAGCTCTTCCGCTGCTGAAAGCGACGGCAAAGCCGCCGCTGCGGGGGACGGAGGCGCTGCAGCCGACGAGAACGTGTGGTCAAAGACGCAGGAGCTTGCGCTCGTGGCGGCGATGAAGAAATTATCCAAGGACGCCGCTGACAGATGGGGACAAATCAGCAAGCTGGTGCCCGGAAAAACGAAGGCTGAGTGCTACACGCGGTTCATGGATTTGAAGAAGACGTACAAAAAGAACAAAGGGAAGTGATTCTTTTTTGTTTTGTCTGTTTCGTGGATGCCCATATTCCGACTGTAACAGCGACTGTAACACGTGTTTCGTACGTGACTTCGGTAAAGATCCGCCTCCCAAAAAAATGCAACGAAAAGAGGGCTCAACACAAATCGAGCTTGTCGAGTTCGTCGTACAGCTTCTCGAGATTCTTCTCGCTCCTCGAGTAGCTCGACGCTCTCGAGTTCATGAAGCGCTCAACAATGTCCGAGCCGTCGTCCTCATCATCGTCGTAATAATAAAAAGAGTCCTCGTCCTGTTCATCGGCGCGGTCGGACACGACGTCATGATCTCTGCGTCCACCTCGCATCGACGCCGATGTCGACGCCGCCTTGTTCCGTTCCCGTGATGAGCCCTGCGGCTGCGCCGTGACCCGTCGCTCATTTGGCACCCTCCCAGCTCGCCTGGCAACATCAGCGCGAGCGCCTCGTCTGATCGGACTTCCGGTCGCTCCTTCGGGCGGCGCCAAGAGCTTCCTTTGTCTGACCGGGAGCCTCGTGCCTATCGAGGTGGGTGCGACCACTCGTCCCGCCGCGTCGATCGGCGCGCTCCGCGCCGCGACGGCATCGCCGAGGACTGCCGCGGGTGTCGTTGCCATGGTGTGGACCATACCCTTCAGGTGCGCCGTCTGCTGCCTACCCTCCTGGATCTCGCTCTTCATCTCATCAAAACTCTCGGCAATGTGTGCGACCGCCCTCAGGCTCTCATCAACCCTAGCCTTGAGCGCCTTCGACTCCGATCCGTCCTCGAGCTTCTTGACCGCCGACCTCACGGCGCCCACCATGTCTCGATTCAGCGCGTCCTTCATGTCCTTAAGGCTCCCCCTCAGGTTCGAGCTCTGTATGAGGTCGGTGCACTTCGACATCCCGTCCTCAATCTTGGACCGCACCAGGCTGTCCTGCCTCGTCGAGAGCTCCTTCACGGCGCAGCGGACCGCCGTCTTCACGGAGTTGCTCACCTCGTCCCGCACGGACGTCAGTGAGCCCCTCAGCGAGTTGATGTCGCTCGAGAGCGTCGATATCTTCTGCTGCTGCTGCGCCTTGAGTTGCTCGAGCCGCTGCTGCTGCTGACGCTGGGCGCTCAGCTCCGCGATGCGCTCGCGCTCGGCGCGCTGCGCCTCCTCTGTCCTCCTCATGCACTCCTGTTCGAGCCTCCCGTGCTCACGCCGCTGCTCCTCGAGCTCCTTCTGCTGCTCCTCGATGCGTTTCCGCTGACGCTGCACCTGCAAACTGAGCGCGGCGGGAGCTGGAAGAGGGCCGCCGAATGCGCCTGCCGCCGCCGCCGCTATGTCTGCATCCACCGCCGGCTGCAGGTCAGCGTCTGCTGACACCTGCTGCCCGTCCGCTGCAGCCGATGTCGACGCGTAGAGAGCTGCCAGCGCTGACGGATGAACCGCGTTGGGCTTTGCGTCCTTCGCCGCCTTCTCAATCTCGGCAATGGACCCCTTCATCGCCTCGAACTCAGTCGCAAAGTGCCCGACGAGCGCATCGCGGAGCGCATCGAGCTCCTCGCGGTGCTGCAGCCTCCGTGCCTTCTCCTCTTGGAGCCTCTCGGCTTCCTTCATTGCCCGAGTCTCCTCTTCATCCTTCATCGCACGCTCCGCCTCGGCGCGCTGCTCTGCCTCGGCCTCCTCGCGGGCGCGACGCGCACTCTCCTCGCGACGGATGAAATGTTCCATTCGCTCGTCCACGGCGCGCTCCAGCTCCTCGCTCAGCTGCAGCTGCAGCCGCCGTTGTGCCTGGAAGGACGACGTCGACGACGGAGCTTCGGCTGGCCGCCGCCGCGCAGTGTCACCGGTGGCCGTGCCGGTATCATCGCATCGCGCCTGCGACACCATTTGCCGCAGACGTTGCTGATCCTGCTGGTCCTGCTGGTCTACTTCCGTCCTCCTCTCATGCATCATGTCCATCAGCTTCATCTCAACCTTCTCGAGCACCTGGTACGCTGAGCTCCCGTTCGCCGCAGTCGCCGCGTCGTTGGCGGCGGTCGTCCCCGCGGACGCAAAGACGCCGTGCTCATCAATCGCGTGCACGTCTCGGTTTCTTGTAGCCAGCGCGGCCTGCGCGTAGTCCTTGGCGTCCTTCAGCCCCTGCGCCACCTCCTTTCGCAGGCTCTCCTGCATGGCCTCCATTAATGTGATGCACTCAACGCTCTTCCGCAGCTCCTCGCGAGATGCTGCACGCTCAGCGACGTCGGAGATAACCCTGGCGAGCTTCATGTTCTGCGCCTCGAGCCTGCTGATGTTCACCCTCACGTCGCCGACAACGCTGTCGAGCTTGCTCGTTATCGCCTGCTCAATCGCATCGAGTCGCGCGTTCGTCGACTGCTCGTGCTGCGCGACCCAGAGCCGCAACTTCGCGTCGAGCACATGGAGATCGAGGCTACTTCCCGCGCCTCCCGATCCGTCGTCCCCAAACACGGGCTCGAGCGCGAGGTGCTCCGCGGCCGCAGCGATCTTCCGCTCGAGCCCGCGGACATCCCTCCTGTGGCCGGTCGCCATCTCCTCGCTGAACCGCTGCACCACACCCACGAGCTTCGCCTGCGCGCGCATCTGCTCCTCCAGCTCCTCCATGCGCTCCGCCTGCTTCGACATCATCGCTTCCATCTCGCCCACGCGCCCCGCGGCTTCACCGAACCGCGAGAGCTCCGACTCGAGGTACTTCGTATACGCCGTGCGGTCACGCGCGAGCGACGATGGGCCGTCGCCGCGTGCGGATGACTCGGCGGCGCTCGTGGTGGCGCGCGCGCGGAGGTGGCG
>Ga0099800_1191_pt1 | contig 16315 bp, 11 predicted proteins | sample Uncmet6_SortRC_1_FD_89868 | JGI IMG/M metagenome (GOLD analysis project Ga0099800, IMG submission 89868) | Marine eukaryotic communities from CALCOFI LINE 67, Pacific Ocean - CN11_C50_N6_SortRC_1 | ecosystem: Environmental > Aquatic > Marine > Oceanic | place: Pacific Ocean: Monterey Bay... | reverse complement strand
GTCTGGCTCGTAACAACAGTATCCAAGCAAAATGTGAGCCATATATTGACGCATGGAAAGAATGTTGTCGCGTGGCTGAGGAGTCGCATGCGAGGAAGCAAGCTATTCTGGCCGATAGTGGAAAAGTGAGTGACGGAAACAAAAACACTTCTCGCCCATGACAACAGTATATATTCAAATACCTATCATGTTGCCTGTATATATTTATTAAATGTTTAAGATAACAAGAAGCCTGCGAGCCACTCTCTTTCATTTCACTTCACTTCTCTTCACTTCTCTTCACTTCTCAACGTATCCTCTTTTCGTCAGCACGACTCCTGTGCCATCCGCGCGATCACCCGTGTTCCAGGCTTGGGAATCTCTCTCGCGCTTCCCTGGACCGCCCAGCTCTTCGTGTACCATGTCGAGCACATCCATCTCTTTGAGGGTTTTCATAGCTGCTTTACGCCTGCGCGAGACCAGTTGCACAAGAGCAGCAGCAGTGGCTGCCCCCGCATTATCACCATCATCACCTGTGTCATCATCCGGAGAAACTGGAATCACGAAGCCTTTCTTTAGGTACTGGAGGAGCCCATCTCGAACCACCGCAAAATCCTGGTGGGACAAAGTAGTCAGATGAGATGGGGGAATGTGATGAGATTCGACCCGAACTCCCATAGTTTGGGGTTGTTGGAGGTACCGACAATTCGGGTCCTATCGTTAGAATGAGGGAGAGAGTAAAAGAGAGGGAAAGAGAAGGGAAGGCTCATAGATGCACGCATGCATCAATGCGCTGGCAGAAAAGGGCTCAGTGAGCGTGATGGGTAATAGAACAACGTACCTTTGAAGTTGCCACCCGGTCAATGATGGCAATGAAATCACTCTCAGAGCAAGTCCTGTCGCTTAGCAGGGCGAAGAAGAACGAGTGTAAAAACAGCGACAACTGCGGAGCTGCGTTGACATCACACGCCTTCACCCACAGAGAATGTCCGAATGGGTTCTCTTCACTGTCGGACCCGATAGTTTCGAAAGCTTTGAATGTGCTGAGTGATAGGTGGAAGCCTTTCACTAATGCCGCCATAACTCGCGCCGTGTTCAACGCCCTACGTCTATCCCTTGATCGCACTCTTTTTGGCAGACTTGAGTCAGCAATAGCGCGAAAGATGTCCCAGAAGATGAAGCGAAAGGTGATGCAATGCTGTCTATTGGCTGCGCACAGGTGACAAGCAACATCCGCGTAAAAAGGGTTGAACTCTTTCTCTCTGGCAGCACACTCGCACACCACCTTGGGGATTTCTCGATCATTCTTTCCAGTTAGTCGCAGCTTCTGCAGATGTTCGAAGGCATCCTGCGCACCACGAGCGCTCATGAGTGTGACGAAGATCTGCTTGCGGACAGCCGTATTCATGTGCAGCTTCACCGCCAGCTCCAAGAGCTCCGCGTGCTCTAATGCTACCTCCTTGGCCCCAGCGGCTACACTGGCGAGTCCCTCTTGTGCAGTCATGTCCTCTTGCGCTGTGCGCTCTGGTGCCATATCTCGACGCAAGACTTGTTGCCAACTCGCCCCTGCGCGCCACCAGCGGCCACGCGTCTCTGCCTCTAGAATGTCGTCCAGCCTCAGCTGTAGGGTGATGTTGCCGGTGATCACCCCACCAGAGCTCAGTCCGCGAGCCGCGGCAGTTTTCTTCGCCACACGACCCATGTCCAACGCAGAACTACGCAAATTTCCCAGCCACTTGCGCTGTTGTCGTGCCTCGTTCTCTGCATCCTCCTTTTCGCGGCGAGCACGGGAGCGGTTGGTCTTGAGATCTGTCAACGTTTCAAGTAGAAATCGGGCTCGGGATGCTGCATCTGATCCTATTCCACTGTCATCATTATCATTACCACCATTGTGATATGCTGCTGCTGCTGCTGCTGCTGCGGCTGCTGCTGCTTGGTCACCCTTCCCAGGTTTGGAGGAATTGCTCGTATTCTCTCCGCTTGCCGCTCCTTCTCCTGCACCGTGTTCGAAGCATGTTCTAAGCACTTTCGTCAAATGGGCAACGCATTTCGTCAATGCCTCAGGCTCTGCTTTTCGAAGACTCGCACCAGTGGTGGAGAGAAGCAAACTGCTCAGCGCCAGACGATGGTCACTGAGGCGTGTCTCTGTGTCAGTCTTCTGTATCTCTTTTGTATCTGCGTCCGCATCTGCGTTCTTGGATTGTTGAGCGGATTGGCTGCTGCTGCTGCTGCTACTGTTGTTGCGTGGGACTGCTGAGTCACGCAGCCCACAGAGACATGCCAGAAGGTCAGCCACCAGTGCAGCACTCACCACCCGCATATTGAGGAGCTGAGAGAGCAGCAGAAGTGCATTCAAACCCTGTTTCGAGGAGATCACATCGTCATCGCTCCCTGTCGCAGCTGCAGCTTCGGTTTCAGCCAAGTCACGGAGAACGACCCGGACAAGAGCTTCCGTTACAAAGGCCCCGACTGATGTTACATATATAAGAATATGAATGATAATCAGTTGTATGGGGGGGGGGGGGGGGGGGGGGGGGGGGGGGTGGGTGTTAGTTTTGATTAAGAAGAGAGAGAGAGAGAGATTCTAGAGTCTTGTCAGCACTCTTGGATTCGAGCAATGATATTCCCATGAAATTCCCATGAAATTCCCACGAAATTCCCACGAAATTCCCATGAAATCCAAAAATAACCGCACCTTTGTTCCCAAGTGTCACGTGCAGCCCCGCCACCACCTCTGCAAAAGGGGCAGCCATATTAGTCAAAACTTTAGTTTTTCCCCCGAAGAAAGCGTCGATGGCCGCCACTAGTGCGTGCATGCAGAGCGTATTGCTATTGTTCTCAAAGAGTTGTCGTAGCTCAAGTACGACACTGTCACGAGTCTGAGGACCTAGACGGTTGAGAATACCATTCAATTTGCGACGAAGAGTGGTCGCTGCAGGAGAGGACAGTAATTCTTTCACTTGCTGCGGAGTTGCGGCTGCAGACGCCGCAGACGCCAAATACGACCCGGGCATATTCTCTTTTTCTTCCACCGCAACATCTTCAACAGAAATGCCGCGTCGTTTCGCCTCTGCAGCCCGACGGGCACGGATGGCAGGAGGCAGGTATTTTTGTGGCGCAGCTGCCTGATCAGTCACAGCCATGACTCGTCCATAGATATCCTCCCCAGAGGTCGGCTGGTACATGATTCCTGCGCGCGTGTCTGGCTCCGCTTCGCCTTCCTCTTCGCCTGCCTCTTCGTCTTCGTCGTTTTCATCATCAGAAGATGAAACTGCAGAATCACTGGCTATGGCGCCATCAGTATATGAGCCCGAGGACCTCCTTGATGAATCATCTTCGTCTTCGTCTTCATCCTCATCCTCATCCTCATCCTCATCTTCATCATCTTCTTCGCCGTTGTCGCTTTCATCATCACCAGAGACGTCGGAGTCACCACCAGCCCCGCTTGGATGCCCACCATCAGAACCAGAACCACCAGAGCCCTTGGAATCGCCTTTTACCATATTTGTCTGAAACAAGTTTCCATTTTGTTCAGATTCTTCTTCTGCGAGAGAAACCGACGATTCGGTATCTGAAGAACTACTTTGGCCTTCGTGGTCGACGTCGTCCTCATCATCATCATCATCATCATCAATGTCACTCTTTTCTTGGTCACTTTCGGTTACGAATGGCAAATGATTCATCTCTTCCTCCTTTAGGTGTTTGAGTACAAAATAATGAGAAATAGTGTGTGAGTATTTGGTGAAAATAAATAAAAAGTTCGCATTGAAAGAAATGTTTTTTTTTAGCAGCCGCTACCCTAACCTGGGAACTCCATCCATCAGAGTCCTCTCCGCTTTGCCACCCCATTTCTCTCATGCGCTGGCGCTTCTCTGCGAGCGCCTGCTGATAATCCTCCGCTGTCACAGGCCTCCTCTCTCTCAATACTGAAGAAGAAGACTGTTTCGTTTTCCCCTTTTCTTTCTTTTTTCCTTTTCCTTTTACGCCATCCAGCAGCAAATCGACTTGGTCGAGCAGATCTTCGCCAATACCCTCATACAAGCCGAGTTCGTGATTCAAACCTTCTTTCTTCCACTTGTTCTTCCTGTTCCCGCCTGCGAGTAGGCGCTCAAGTCGACGGATCTCAGCGTCCTCTGGGTCTTCATCATCAGAGTGTTCGGGTCCTGTACCGCTTGTGCTGGATGCGCCGTTGAACTCACCATCCAAATCATTGTTTTGTTGTGCAAGTCGTGCAAGGGCAGATGTTTTTGGCTTTTTCTTCTTTCTCAGTTTATCTTCTTCTTCATACATTCTCTTTTCTTTCCCTTTCGGCTTCTGTGAAGTTTCGTCATTTTTTTCTTTTTTCTTCTTTCGAGTCAACTGATCAGTATTAGTTTCTTCATGATGTGTTGCCTTCCGCTGCTTTGATCTACTGATTTGCAAGTCATTCTGTGCAGGCACGGACTGTTTTGAATTTGATGCAGCATGCCGTTCGCGGTCAGCACTGCGTCTCGCCAATGCAAGACTAGCTAAGCCAATACCACTTCCTGGTTGACTCACATATTTAGTACTACTTAGTACTTTAGGTATCTTCTCTAGTTTCTTCTCTACAGTCTGTGGTGCTCCTGAAGCATCACCATCATCATTCATTCTCCTTTTCTCATTATTCGATCGTCTATTCGCTTTTTTTGAATCTCTGTCTTGCTTTCGCTTTGCTGTGCGAGACGCAGGGCCATAGCTTTTATGTCGGTCCTTTCCCATCCGGAAAAAGCAGCCTTAATCTCTACGTATTGTTTTGGCGAGGAGTTGTGTAAATCCCCCATAATAACTGGAAACGCCTCAAAATACATATTTACTTCTTGGGGATTGATTCGCTTCTCCGAAGAGTTTACCTTGTAATATAGCTGTAACATTTCCTTGATATGGTCATACTTGGAAATTATGTACCATTTTGACTATGACGAGACTTCTACGGAGTCGAAGTCGCCCGTAAGTCCCAGTGCAACCCAAACTCGAAGCTCCTTCGGTACCGGCGGCCTCTCCGCTTCCATCTTCCAAAATTCTCCTCACAAGAAGTTCTATGGAGGTAAATTTTTGAATGGCGAATCTGAAAGTCTTTTGTTGACGGCGCTTCCTTGCTCTTCTGTTGCATGTGGATACGTGTACTCAGATTGTGGGACTGGTCGAGCTCGCCTCCCGGTGGCTCTACTTGGCCGTCTCGGTATTAGGCAGGGCTGGCTGATAGAGTTGGAAGTAATAGGCGGCCAAAAAAGCGCACAAGACTCGCCAAGAGATATATTGTCGGGTATGACGATTCTCTGTACTGCCTGGCCGGATAGTCAGAAGTTCCTTGAATTCTACGATGACGATGAGAGCAACGAGGGAGGCAACACAATCATCATTGACATTTCAGCAATTCAATATGATGAGAGTACCAGTGTTTGTGCCAGTCTCAATAATAGAAGCAAAAATGCAACGTCGTTGGTCTCTTCAATCACTCAAGCTCCCCTGCAGGTTCGGATTGTACAGAGCGGCCCAATGGCGCCGGCAACCACGGTCCGGGTCGAGCGACCACCCTCGGCTCATTCTGTGCGAGGTGGCCCTATATATGGGAATAAGCCATCGATAACCTCATGGTTTCACTTACTGGGTCTCCCGGCGCGGCCCGGACTCTTGCTGCGTCGTCGGACCCGGGCTGCTGGCCGCTCCGACTCGAGTTACGCGGCAGGCAGCACTGACGTCGACACAGAAATAGATACAGATGCAGATGCAGCATGGGTTGTGCTCAGTGGGCCAGGTGACGGCACGAGGGAGAGTCGTGGGAGGGCTGATCACTCCACGAGGACGGCTCCGTTGGCGTCTGTGGTGACTGCGACATCCCTTGTGATCGAAGTTTCTAGAAAACAGCAGCGAGCCGCCACCAGCAGCACCAGCAACACCAGCACCTGTAATACCATTGGTAGCAGTACCAGCACCGCTAGCACCGCTAGCACCGCTAGCACCAGCACCAGCACTTTACCTCCTGACGCTCGTGGAATGTCCCAAGACGGCATACCCGCCGCTGCAACTGCCGCTGTGCTCGCCCTGGCAGCGGCATTAGTGTCCCACGTGACAACACCAACACCAACACCAACACCAACACCAGCACTCACGCAGACAATAACGACAGTTGCGTCAACAGCATCAACAATGGCATCAACAAGAGAACAAACCAAAGAGTGCCGTTTTCCAGTCGAAGCCCCCATCGGGGGAGTGTTGCTATCTGGACCCCCGGGGGTCGGTAAGACCTATGCAGTCCGGGCTGCGCAAGCTCTCCTCGCCCCAACCTTGCGAGTAATAGTCCGTACCGTATCCTTGGCGGCGCTCGTGAGCAATGGCAGCGGGGCCGGCGCAGGCGCAGGCGCAGGCACAGGGTCAGGTAATGCTTTGGGTACTGACGCACACCTCGTTATGACCTCAGCGCTCGATGCAGCTGTCCGCTCAGCCGAGGCGGAGGGCGATGTGCTATGCCCAGCGAGAGAGAGTGGGGGTCCTGGTTCTGATCAAGCCTTCAAGTCCGAGTCCGACTCTCTTTCTTCAGCCGTACGCAAGTCCAAAGCCCAACGACAGCCACATTCCAAGCCAGTCGTGATAGCGCTGGTGATGGACGAGATCGATGCTCTTGGCAGGTTGAACTATTGAACTAAATGAGTCTCAATCACCGATACCGTCCATGATATTCTATGAATGTGTCATGTGCTTCCTTTATTTTTTCAACGTTCACTGGCTTGTTTCTATTCCTTTTCATCAATATATTGCATTTTGATTTATTTGTCATGCTGTATTCTATTTCGAGCTCTGTATATTTTTTCCACTCTTCGTCTATGCATATCTCTATATGGCCCTTTTTTTCTTTTTTTAAAAATGATTATTGTGCTTATTTTCGAACAAACAAACAAAAGACTGGCGTCGGAGAGAGGGAGCGACTCGGGACTGGCCGTGCAGACACTTTTACTTCAACTGCTGCGCTGGCTAGATGAAAGGGACGGCTCTAGGATGAAACTCGGGCTTGGCAAGAAAGGGAGGTTGCCGCTAGTGGTGGTCTGCACCTCCAACCACCCAGAACGCTGTGAGCCTTCACTACTGCGCGGGGGTCGGCTAGATCTGCACATTCCTTGTTTGGGCGCCAGCGTAGCCGACAGACTTGTTCTTGTGCGAGATGGCATACTTCGGCATTTCCCTCCAGTGCGCTGTCTGGATCTGGACGTAGACAGTGACAAGGGGAACAACTTGCTCAGTCGATTGTGCCAGCAGACTGCCGCCGCGACAGGGGGCTACAGTGCAGCCGATCTTACTGCATTGGTTGACAAGGCGAGAGAGCGGGTGGTTATTCCCGAAGAGATGATGCACGCCAAGCATTCTACTGCTACTGCTGCTACTGCTCACACGCACGCACACAAGGTGATCGCAGCCATAGAGTTTGCCTTGCATGAAGCGATGCAGCATGTTCGACCTTCATGCCTCCGGGGAGTTCGATTTCTCCCTGCTCCAGAGCCCGTGCCTTCAAGTGATCCCAAAGAGCAGCAGACACGCGCCCTATCCAGTACTATACCAAGGAGCTATGCTGACGTCATCGGACACGACGCGGCCAAGCGACAGCTCCGTCGAATTCTACTCTTCTCAGGAGCTCCCGCAGAGTTAGAAAGAGAATCTTCTCCTTCTTCTTCTTCTTCTTCTTCTTCTTGTTCTTCTTCTTCTTCTTCTTCTTCTTCTTCTTCTTCTTCTTCTTCTTCTTCTTCTTCTTCTTCTTCTTCTTCTTCTTCTTCATCTTCTTCTTCTTGTTCTTCTTCTTCTTCTCACCCCCAACCGATATCCGTAGCTCAGATGCGAGCTTTCCGAATCTCGCCTCCTGGAGGTGCCTTACTGTACGGCCCCCCAGGCAACAGCAAAACACGACTTGTCGTCGCTGTCGCGCGCGCCCATCGATTACCCGTCGTCTCCCTCAGCTGTGCTGACATCTTCTCGCCCTACGTAGGCGACACAGAAGCGGAGATCCGCAAGGCCTTCAGCGTGGCACGCCAGGCGGCGCCCTGCGTCTTGTTTCTCGACGAGTTAGACGCCATCGCATCCAATCGGGGCTTCCAAACCGGCAGCTCCAGTGCCGCTTCTCAGAGTGAAACACGCGTTTTAGCCACTTTGCTCACTGAAATGGATGGCATATCATCACCCGCGTGTACCAACGAGTCGACAGGGGGGGCGGCAGTCATTGTACTGGCTGCTTCCAATCGGCTGGACTGCATTGACGCGGCGTTGCTGCGAAAGGGGCGCTTCCATCAAAGCATCTTCGTTGGCAAACCTGACGGGAAAACGAGACACAAGCTGGTGCTGTACTTTGGACACCGCTGTGGCCTGCAAGATGAGGCGACCGATGAAGCTGAGGGAGATCAAGGCACAGGAGTGCTAGGGAGATTAGCTACCAGACTGGGGGGTGCCCACGGGGAAGGCATGAGCGGCGCGGAGGTCGAGGCTGTAGTTCGTGAGCGGGCAATGGACTTACTGCGCACACGTGTGCAGCAGGAACAAGAACAGTGGCAGTAGCAGCAGTTGCAGCAATGGCGGCTGTGCGTCGAGAGAGCATCTGTCTTCAAATAGTTACCAGGATTGTTTAGTGGAATTGTGCTTTCCATGTCCAACAAAGAGAGTATCTGTCTTCAAATAATTACCAGGATTGTCATCTCTGCCATCTGTCAGCTGGAACCCTCACTCATTTCCACAAGTCTGTCTTGTCAGGCTCTGAAATCGGTTGTTGGGTTGTGAGGGAACAGAGTGCATCCCATGCCTGCCATGCCATGCCCGGACAAAGCTGTCAAATAGTGTCCCGGGTCATTCCCGGATTCCATTGGCATTGTGAAGAATAAATAGCTGTCAAATTTTCGCTTTTTTCGTTGGCAGGGACGATGCCTTCTCTTTTGATCTGGGCAGCGCTCATTGCTACTGCTTTTTCGGAAGCGCCCGAGGATTTGGTTGAATCACTTCCAGGATGGAAAGGAAAACTTCCATCTCGGCAGTTTTCGGGGTTCATTGACGTAAGCGGTAAGCCTGGTGTGGCACCAGCAAAAACCATGCATATTCATTACATGTACGTTGAATCTGAAGGTAATCCCGAAAAAGACCCAGTCATTCTCTGGTCGAATGGTGGACCGGGAGCTTCGTCGCTTTTTGGTCTGCTTACAGAAGTAGGGCCATTTCGCGTCAACGAGTTCTCAACACGAACGCCTGAATACAATTTGACGGGCGTCCCGACACTTTGGAGAAACGATTACAGTTGGAGCAGATTGGGCGGGCTGGTCATCTTTGACTGGCCACCGCCGACAGGATTCAGTTATTGCGATGACGACCCCGAAGGCGATGGTTATAGTTGCGGGGACTGGGACGATACTCGCCAGGCTCAGATAAGCTTTGCCGCTCTCGAGGGCTTTTTCACGAAATTTCCGGAGCGTGCCTCCAATGGTCTCTTTCTCACGGGCGAGTCGTACGCCGGAGTCTACATTCCAAAGCTTGCTCAGCAGATCTTCGAGCATAATATGGAGGATTCATGGGCTCTACAGGGCATTGCTGTCGGGGATGTGTGTGCTGGAACTGAAGTTATGTGCAGCATGACAGACAACGGTTTTGGGCCCTACTTCGACCTTGCTTTCCTCGCAGGACACGGCCAAATGTCCAATCAGCTCTGGGAAACTCTCATCGACACCTGTGGTCTTGCCCACTTGAAATACAGCTACGAGCCAGCCGTCGATGCTGATGCATGTGAACAGGCTCTTGCGAGGGTCTCTGGCGAAGTGGGCGGCTACTATGCTTACAACCTCTACGACGACTGCCCGTACCAAAACAGCTTCCGAAGGAGGCGACTCGGACTTGTGGAGCCAACTGGATCCCCTCAGGTCCCTCAGGCCCAGGCCCCTCAGGAGCCTCTTTACTCTCTCCTTCCCACATCGTCGTCGCCCCTAGGGACCTCTGTTGATGACTATATTTGCGGTGGTGGACCAGCATCATCTGCGTGGGCGAATAACCGCGTGGTCCGCGAACACCTGCATGTTCCGCTTAGGTCAAACTTCTTCTCTGGTGACAACGCTGTCGGGATGAACTACGAGCTGACAGAGAAGAATTTGATCCCGTTTTATCGGAAGATGGCACTTGAGTCCAAGGTACGGGTCACCGTTTATAACGGAGATACGGACCCAGGGATCAACAGCTTTGCCGCAGCCAACTGGACGAGTGTCGGCGTCGCCCTCCCGGAGACACATTCATGGCAGCCTTGGACAGTGGATGGCTGCCAGCGCATGGGGGGCTACGTCACCTCATACAAGGGAGACTTTCGGTTCGTAACGATCCGAGGCAGTGGGCATATGGTACCAACGTACAAGAACCGAGCCGCCTTTGCCCTGGCTTCTTCAGTAATATCGGGGAAGCCTCTCTTGCCCTTCGTCGCCTCGTGCTCAAAGCCGCCATAGGCCCAAACCTTGTTTTTTATAAAATATTTAAAACATACATTTGTTGTATACTTGCCTTGCCTCATTCAGAACAGGGAAGACGGAGAAGGAGAAGAAGGAGAAGCAGTTGTAAATACTGCGAATGATGCTCCGTTCTCGTGGTGTAAATAAGAACCACAGAATCTATATATATATATCTATATGTGCCGATTTCCTAACCTCGTCAGGTGGCCATGTTTAGAAAAAGTGGCCAGAAGACGAGACTTATCTGCCCCCTCAAAAAAACAGAAGCAAAAGAGAGAAGAACCTGTATACTGGAATCATGAGTCATGAATCTTTATCACCGGGAAAATACCTCGGAACCATAAGTGACTTATACAGCGAAGTGTTTCGTTACTGCGATTCAAGGAGCCGTTCATACAAAGTCAAAAAGCGCGACAAGAGACGCGTTCACTTGGTTTGTCCAGTTGCAGATTGCTGTTTTAATATCATGCTTAAGGTGCATGTGGATCAAACGCGCCATATTACGTCGAATTTGAATATGGAACACTCGTGTAAGGATGAGGATCAAAAAGAAAGTGGGCGGAAGCGATCGGTGTCCTCACGTGTGCTCCTGAATTCCGTGGACGAAATTGCCAGTTTTGAGCCTGCTGCAGGGCGGGGCTGCATTAAGCAGCTCCAACAAAAGGCTGCAGAACAAGGTATAGAGCTGAAGGTTGGCCAGGCTCAGTTGATGGTGAAGGGTAAACGCCAGAAAACGTTGAGCACTGTTAAGCTCCCTAAGGCATCGAACCGCATCTCTAAAAGTGGTGCAGCATCAAAACCTGCCAACCCCCCTGCTATATTAATGACACAAATTGAAATTGATGATTAGTTATTCGCCTACGCCTACAAAGTGGGTGAAAACCCCGGATATGATCGATATGATATTTTCTCCTCGTACTCCTGGTCGGATGCCTGCGAAGAAGATGATGGAAATGGCATTGAGGATGTGGACACCGCTAGATGACATGGTTGCGCTTGCTCTTGTGCTTGGTTCTCTTTTTGCTCGTTTTGTTCCTTTTGTTCGTTTCGCATGCTACATGATTTGAGGATGGAATCACTGAGCTCCTTCAAAGAGGCAATCTCCTCCAAGTCCACATCTGAGGGGAGGGCCGTTCGCGCTGGAGATGAGATGTGGTGAGTACTGCCAGGACACATGGCCGATTCCATCGAATTCGACGATGTGGATTCTGTCCTGACTTTGCTGCAAACACTACTGCTCTCGCGCCTACCTATACACACTGACACCGGAGCGCCGCCGTAGTGGCAGCCTCTCATGTTCTTGTCGGCGCTGCTAGCCCCCACCAATGTACGACTATTTGCCGCCGTCTTGGCGCTTGTTTCACTGCTGTTCGATCTGCACTGGCGTCCAGCACTGCCACTGATTCGGAGAAACCTTCTTTTCCTGGTAGCGGTTTCTTGATGTGGGCTTCCTCCTCGGGGCGATTGCCCGCCCGGTGTGAAGAAATTCCAAACTCCTGCCAGGATTTTAGTTCCCAATTCCCCTACACCTGTGGTGGCACTGTACGGACTTGGACTAACGATTGTGGGTGCTTCGCTAATAGAAGAAGACCGAGCAGTACTCGAGGGCCTTGGGCTGTGACTCGGCGTGCTGATTGTGCTTGAAGCGCTTGCACTCAGGTCTCGCGCGTGCTGCCGAGCAATCAACTGTTGTTGGCGACGCTCTTGGGCGTGACTGCGGCTGAGCAACACGAAGCCTCCATCTCCATCTCTTCCTAGACTTGAGCTGTCCTCGCCACTATCCCCTTCACTATCACAATCCTCCATACCGTCCCTATCGACAGTGTCGTCCTGCTCGCCTTGTTCCTCAGGAGTGGCTGACACGGCATTGGGCCGCGGATAAAGTTCCCACATCGGACACTCTACGTCGTAAGCATCTTGAGCGACAGCTCCCACAAGGGCGTTGTAGCTGTCTGCAGTATTGTCAAGCGGAGTGCTGTCGGGCCCTTGGTTGACTGGGGAATGAGTTGTCGCTTGTACAGACGCTGCACGGTAAAGCCCGTGTGATGTATTGGCTCTAATGGGTGCACAGATGCTGACTGTACTATGAGGCCTATCTTGAGGCGAGTAGTGAGCAGGTCCAATTTCTGGGATTAGTCCAGGGTGAACATCTAATCCATATGGAAGGGCGGTGTTAGGATGCAGTTTTCTTGGAGATGGAGTGGTTGCGATTGGCTCAGCAGTCTCAGCTGCACGTAAGCCTGTTTCGTATGTGTACGTGTCGTTTTGTAATACCATACTGACCCCACCTGCCACATCTGCCCTTCGACTTGGACTCGGACTTCGCTTGGAGTCTGCCCTGAGTAGCTTTTGTTGTTCATATTCATGCGCACGCCGAGCTGCCTTTGCTGACTGGGAGTGTTCTTTACAACTCTCCTTCCTGCGACTAGCACTGCCGCATGCTTGCTTGTTTTGTGCTCGCCCTGGTGCTCGCCCTGTCAATACAAGTCCTAGTGGCGGCGCCGTGCCAGACAAACCGCTCCTCCCAAGGTCGCTTTGGATAGATTGGCTCAAGCTAAAGTCCTCTCCTCCCTCTAAATTGGTGCTTCTCAAGCTCAGACTATGAATTGGAATGTCATCAGTAATCTCACTTTCTTTTTGAGTCGACAGTTCGGCTGGGCCAGCAGAAATGTTCTGTGCGTCCACTGTACATTGAGTGGTAGGGACTTGTGGTAATACGGAAGCGGTGGAAGCCCTGTCCTCACCAGAGCCATAACTACGCGCACTGTTACTAGTTACGTCACGCTTCTGTTCAGACCTGCATACCTGTGTTTCCGGGCGCGAGACAACATTGCATCCTTGTTTCTGGCGAATAACCGGAGAGCCGCCTCTCGGAAGCAGTGCCTCGATTCGTGCTCTGAGGTGGCGACCGAGACGCTACCGGTAGTAGACGAGTTCGAGTAAATTAGTAACAGTATTTTAGTGATATTATCTTCCAATCCATTGTGTACAACTTGTGACTGGGCGAGACTTAGCGAAGCAGGGAAAAGGCCATGGTGTAAGAGTTAAACATGGAGCAGCCTCGTGTAGAGTTCAAAGTTATGTATGGCACTTACCTGCGCAAATAATTCCCCGAAAATGCTCATCCCTGCATCTTCGTGGGACTGGTCATAGGCTGCCCATGTTTCCACGTGAGCGCTCGCGATGAACATCTCATCAATAGCGCTTTCAAGTCGACTGAGGCAATCCAGCTGAGATTGACTACTGCTCGCCCCAACTGAACTATGACTTGTTATATCTTCATCCTTTTCTTCTGAGGCAGTTGCTGCTTCTAGCTTAACCCTATCGCGAATTAGAGAAATGGTCTGCCGAATTGAGCCGCCGGAGCATAATTTATTCCGCACAATGGATAGATTAGACCCAAAGATAGAGTACACGGTTGTGATGTGAAATTGCAGTAGCGTGGGATCTACGAGCTGTGCAGGGCACTTTGATGTCAACAACTTATCAAAAGCAACATCGTAAAGAACAGCGTCTTTTTTGATAATCAACAATATGGCAACCGCGAGGCGACATAGGCACACAAGCTCTTCATCGTCTTCTAAAAATCTGGATTTTGAACTTGCATCACGTCTTATTTTTGGAGCCTCTTTTAGCATCACATCAATACCTTTGTAGAACCCAATAGTGTTAAATTCAGGTAGTTCCATTGATGCGAGGGTAACGGTCTCTTGGAGAAATTCTAAAGTCATGCCATTGGCAAACATGACAGGCCTTATGCTTCCTTTAATCCCAGCTGAAGAAAAGAGCGATGAGAAATGTGTGGTTTTGCCGCGTTCTCTTAAAATTATTGAAATTCGTGGAAGTCAGAAAGGAAATGACGCTTTGTTACAACACTTCCCAATCACTTCCTTTTATCTACCCTTGGAATGACGACTCGGGATGATCGTCGCCTTCGCGCTCTTGTACGTACTTTTAACACAGAGAGTTGACAAATGAAGCTCACAGGAGGGGCGATAGCCACGAGTATTATGCTCTTTGGCGCCTTGGAAATTGAAAGTTACATCAATCCTCATCAGAATGTGATGAAGTACTCTCTCAGTGGACGAGTAGATGCCTGTAGATATTCTTTGATCCCCGGCGTTTTTTGTCGATCAAAGGCGAAGAGGGATTCCTCGTCTTCGGTAACGTATGCAAAGACTGATACATCGGTACTGCGGTCGAGTGAAGTTGAAGAATACAACGTTGATGACCCCTCTCTTTCCGATGAGGAAAGAAATGAGCTTCTTGAGCGAGCGTTTCTCGCTCAGATGGCTGAGATTTTGGCAGATGAGAGTAGAGGCACTGATTTCGATGATTCGTCTGCATGGGACGAAAACAGCGGGAAAGATGGATACATAATTCGGAGTAGTGATGGCGAAGAGACTCATTCTGTTCGTGGGATAATTCCCAACCGTGCACGCGCTGTCGTCGAGACACCAACCACTATGTTCGATGGAGCTGCGATCGAATTTGTCTATAAAAAACGACTTGCGTTTGGAAATATAGTTATGGATTCAAATCATTTAAATGAGAAAAGTTTGCGGGTCCGTATAGCCGGAACGACCACCGAAGTAAGTATCGACCCTGGCCAGGTCGTTTGCGTCTGGCCACATGATGACGAAGAGAACTACGATGGCAAAGCGAGCAGCAGTAGCCGTAGCAGCAGTCTGCCTCGCAGTTCTACGCACTGGGCGGAGACGGCGGCGGGGGCGTTGGAGCTCCTGGGAAAGCTTCCTAGTCGCAAATCCGATCTACACGAGTTCTGGTCCCGTGTTGTGAGCCTGCGAGGCAACAGTGGCATTCTAAGCGTGGACAGCATTGATCTATGCGTGTATCTTTTCCAAGAGCGCCGCTTAAGGGCGTGGTTGGACCCCTATTCTTCAGCTCAAGCCGCTGCCGTGCAAACACCGACAGCGAAGCAGCTGTACGCTGCAGGCCTTCTTCTCTTCTACGACGAAGTACATTTCAAGAGGACTGTCTCGCGGGTTGCAGCACCCAAAGAAGTCGAGATAGTCTACCAGGAGGCTATGCAAGATCTGCCTTCTTCTTCTTCTTGCGGAGAGGAAGAAGGAGAAGGAGAAGGAGAAGGAGTAGGAGAAAGAGGAGAAGGAGAAGGAGAAGGACGGGTAGTGGACGCAGCGCAGCGGTACATAATAGAAGGCGGCTATCGAACACTGGACGAAGGCTCCGTCATGTTCAAAGAAGGCTCTGCCTTTGAGGCCTACTTCGCATCGCTAACTGGAAGCGACGCAACGGCACTGGGAAAGCCAAGCGACGCAACGGCACTGGGAAAGCCAATTCCCTCGCAGCCAACGAGTAAGAAAGCCAAGGCAGGGGCAAACGGCGCCTTCCGCTCCGCCAGTCTGACTCGTCTCCTACGCGGCCTCGAGCTCTACGCTATCAGCCCCGCGCGCGCGAAGGCGCCCGTGGCGGTGAAACACGTGCTCAAACGCCTGGGCCAGCCGGCCAAGCCTGTGGGGGCGGCAGCTGTCGTCGCAGCACTCCGTGAAGCCGAGAGAATAAACGCCATAAAGGCTACTACAGCTACAACTGCGACTACGGCATCGGAACCCAAGCACGATCGATTAGAAGACGCAGCATCCAGCCCAAATTTTAATGGCAAACGCCTTACTGAGCCCCCTAGGCCCAAAATTGTGGGTTTCGACAAGAGCTACTACGAGGGGGAAACCGAGCCGATGACCCAGCCCGTGGCGGAGTCTGTGCTTGATCGAGAACCTGCAGGGTTTTCGGAATTCGACCCTGAAACCTTATCGCAATCACTCAGACCGCAAGCTGTGCAGAATGCACCACCAGCAGCAGGCTACCAGCCCCTGACAGGGCGC
>Ga0099800_1190_pt1:2500-16348 | contig 16348 bp, 16 predicted proteins | sample Uncmet6_SortRC_1_FD_89868 | JGI IMG/M metagenome (GOLD analysis project Ga0099800, IMG submission 89868) | Marine eukaryotic communities from CALCOFI LINE 67, Pacific Ocean - CN11_C50_N6_SortRC_1 | ecosystem: Environmental > Aquatic > Marine > Oceanic | place: Pacific Ocean: Monterey Bay... | reverse complement strand
AATACTCCAAAAGGACCTTAGCAGCTCTAGCCTTTCCTATACATCTTTGCTAGTTTTTTGCACTTGAGGCTCAACATGAGGTGATTTGAAAGGATAAGCATATGAATGATCAGAACCCCTTGATCGGCAACTTAGAGTTACCGAAATATGACCAAATCAAAGCAGAGCATGTTGAAGTAGCTGTGCGTCAATTGGTCAAGGAAGCCGAGGCTGATTTGTCTCACATTGAGACCAATCACACTGCTACCTGGGAAACACTTATCGAGCCTCTGGAAAACCTAACCAGAAAAATTCAAGCCTGCTGGCACCCGGTATCACATCTGTTAAGTGTCAGTAATTCAACTGATATGAGAGAAGCATATGAAAAGGTCCAAGGAGATATGGTCCTGCTTGGCCTACGTATCTCACAGAGTGCAAAAATTTTTTGAAGGCTTAAAAAAAATTCAAAACAGTGCTTCTTGGACCCAATTAACTAGGGCTCAACAAAGGGTTATTGAAAATCAAATAAGAGATAATCGTCTTTCAGGAATTGAGTTAACGGGAGAAGCTAAAGATCAATTTAATGCGATCAGCAAAGAGCTGTCGAAGCTAGCCCAAGGATTCTCTAATAACGTCATGGATGCCACTAAAGATTTTTCGTTAACAATTGAAAATATTGACGATGTGAAAGGAATGCCCTTTTCTTTCTTATCTCTAGCATCGCAAAGCTGGAATCAGAAAAGTAAAGAACAATCATCTACACCTGAAAAAGGTCCTTGGCTGGTTACACTAGATTACCCTTCCTTTGGTCCTTTTCTGCAACATGGCCCCAACAGGGAACTAAGAGAAAAAGTTTATCGATCTAGTGTTACCAAAGCTTCTAAAGGAAAGTTTGATAATAGCCACCATATTACTAAGATACTCGAACTCAAGTCTCAATTATGCTCTCTTTTGGGTTACTCAACCTATGCGGAAATGAGTGTCGCATCAAAAATGGCCCCCGATGTTGATGCCGTAGAAAAATTACTAAATGAGTTGAGAGATGCATCCAGAAAACCTTCTAGAGATGAATTGGCAGAACTCCAAAAATTCGCCAAGACCAAAGGATTAAACGACGATCTAAAACCATGGGATGTGCCTTATTACAGTGAACAGTTGCGTACTGAAAAATTCGATTATTCCGAGGATGAGGTAAGACAGTATTTCCAGTACCCGGTGGTACTAGAAGGCTTATTCAGCTTAGTAAAACTTCTATTTAACGTTAAAATTGAAAAAGAAACTAAGCCAGTTGAAGTTTGGCATAAAGATGTAGCTTTTTATAATGTCCTAGATGCCGATGGACAAAAAATTGCTGCGTTCTATATCGATCCATATTCACGACCCGAGAACAAAAGAGGCGGTGCCTGGATGAATGTCTGTATTGATCGGGGCCAGTCAAAGGGTAACACTATAACACCTGTAGCCTATCTGGTGTGCAACAATACGCCTCCCGTCGGCAATAACCCTTCATTGATGACTTTTAGAGAAGTAGAAACTTTGTTTCACGAATTCGGCCATGGTCTGCAGCATATGCTGACTACGGTTGATCATGTAAGTGTTGCTGGCATCAATGGGGTCGAATGGGATGCGGTGGAACTTCCGAGTCAGTTTATGGAAAATTGGTGCTACCACAAAGATACCCTAATGGGTCTGACCAAACATATTGAAACCAATAAAAAACTGCCCGATGAACTATTCGATAAAATCAGTTCGGCCAGAACTTTTCTATCTGCAAGCGCCATGGTGAGACAATTGCTATTTGGTCTTGTAGATATCGAGCTACATCATAGATACACACCTAGTAAATCTTCTGAATCTGTTTTTGAAGTTAACCAAAGAATTGCAAAAGAAACTTTAGCCCTAGTGCCTCTGCCTGAGGATAGATTCCTCTGCTCCTTTTCCCACATTTTTGCTGGGGGTTATTCTGCAGGTTATTATTCATATAAATGGGCTGAAGTTCTCAGCGCTGATGCCTTTAGCGCCTTCGAAGAAACAGGGCTAAAAAATGACGATGAAATTAGGAAAATGGGCCATAAATTCAAAGAAACCGTTTTGTCACTCGGGGGAGGTGAGGACCCAATGAAAGTCTTTAAGGCATTCAGAGGTAGAGAGCCTAAAACAGAACCTTTACTAAGACATAGTGGCCTACTGTAAACAGGAGAAATAATGGATCCAGCTGTTTCATATGCATTATCGGCAGTGGTGAGCTTTTGGCTAAATCTTGCTCAAGTGATGGTGCTATTAACCATCATTGCAAAATGGTTTGCACCTGATGTTGAAAATAAAATTGTGTTACTCGTTCATTACATGATGAATAAATTTTATGACCCCATAAGGGTCATAACCCGCTTTTTAGGGGTTAAGGATGATATTGCGCCATTTGTAATGCTCGCCCTTATCATTCCAATGCAAATGATACTGGTCCCACTTATGCAAGGAACGATAAAATAGTACTGCATTCACCTGCACTTGCATCTACATTCTTGCTCCCGTAGAATTTCAAGTGGAATAAGTCTAATGAATAGAGGGATCTTTAATGGAGATTGGCGCCGGACTTGCAGCTGTATTAGCTTTTGCATTAAACATGGTAAAAATACTAGTTATCGCTTCCGTGATTGTCAGCTGGGTAGGGGATCGTTCGAATCAAATTGTTCAGACTATATACAGTATTACTGAACCAATTTTCAGACCGATCCGAAGGTATACTGAAAGGCTAAATATACCTTTAGACATTTCGCCAATAGTAGTTTTTGCAATCATTATCTTTATAGAAACAGCTATTCTGCCAGCAATCAGCAATCTATAAAGGCAATGATAACCATGAGAAATATAACACCATGGATCATTCTAATGATGTTTGGGGTTTTACTTTGGCACGCATCGGGTAAAACCTATCAAACCCAAAAATCAAGATATAATTTCCTCGAAACACCGGTATTATTCGACGTACCAAACAAAATCCTGCCCGTATATATTTTAGGGCAAAAGTCTATTTATGACGATATTGTGCTAGTTTGGATGATCCAAGTACTTATCAATCCTGACCCTTCGAACCAAGCTAAGATAAAGAAGCTAGTTGACAAAGCGATCATTCAAAAGCCTAAGGTAGAATCTCTTTATTTGCTAAGTTGCTTCACATTTCTGAATGATTTTAAACGCCCCGAGGATTGTGAATCTGTCATTCTAAAAGGCCTTGAGGTGTTCCCATCCAGTTGGAGATTACCAATGACTCAAGGGTTCATTCACTACTTTGAACTAAACAACCCAGCACAAGCAGCAGCCTTCTTCAAAATAGCCTCAACCAGGCAAAATTCTCCCGAGTACGTGGCCAATATCGCAGATAAAATTCTAAAAAAAGAAAATATTACAGATGAAGACCGAAATAAAGGACGCCTATTGATCCAGTCACTTATTAAGTCACCTAATCAAATTCCTAGTGTTTATGATGACAGTAACTTCAAATAGGAATATCCGCTGTGAGTGATAATATTCTAGAAATAAAAAACCTTACTAAAATATTTAGTAATGATCTCTTGAAGAGAAAGCAATCAGCTATAACTGATTTAACTTGTCATTTTCCTCAAGGTAAATGCACAGGCCTTCTGGGCCATAACGCAGCAGGAAAAACCTCAACGATCCGAGGAATTTTAGGATTACTGAAACCCAGTCAAGGAGAAATCTTATTTAAGGGAAAGCCACTCGACCAAAAAATGAGACGCTACATAGGTTATATGCCCGAGACCAATAAGCTTGCAGGCAATTTGAGCCCTGCAGAAGTGCTAAAGTCTCATATGTCGATCTTTAGGCCACCAAAGATTTCATCTAATCAATACAAAGACATCTGTAATGCTAAGTTAAAAGAAGTCGGTCTATGGGACCACAGAAATAAACTGATTTCAAAACTATCCAAGGGGATGGGAAGACGGTTAGCATGGGCTCAAGCTACCATTCATAGTCCAGAGCTGATCATTTTAGATGAACCATTCTCAGGTTTAGATCCCTTGGGACGCCAGCATATGGCAACCTGGATTAAAGAAATAAAAAATTCTGGAGCATCAATTATCTTATGTACCCATGAACTATGGGCTCTTTTCAACCTTTGCGATGAATATCACATACTCAAAAATAGCAAGTTGGTATATTCAACTATAGATCCATACCATGGACAAGATGACCACGAACCAGTAGAAACAGAATTCATATTAGAGCTCTCTGGAACAAGCTCTTCAGAAATCCAAAAATTGTTAGAATTGCACCGCTTGCCTAGCTGGAGAAAATATTTAACAGAGGGCTATCTACAAAAATTATTTTTTGATGACTGGACAGAAACCAAGAAATGGCTCCAGATAATTACGGAAACAGACATTATGGTAGTTGGGTTCCATCAATCTAGACAACAAGAAGAAGATCGAATACTTACTTTTTTTGATGGAGGTCTGCATTGAAAGCAATATGGCCTGTCGCTACCGAAACTATGTTAAGGCTTCGAAGAGACAAAATATTAACACCTGCTATCGTGATCAGTATTCTGATTATCTTATTGGCATCGGTCACCGGACACTGGGCTATAGAAGAGTTTACCAAAGTACTGTTCGACATAGGAACTGCTGGGTTTCAATTTGCCGGGTCAATGGTAGCTATATTTTGGGGAACAAAATGCATATCAGATGCAAAAAGAGAAGGTTCCCTTGAAGTCCAATTAAGCTCACCTATCAGCCGCCAACAGTGGATAGTCGGCAAGTTTTTTGGGCTAACGTTCACACTATTGCTGGTTGGTCTGATTATAATGTTAAACTTTCAGCTCGTACTCATTTATTGGGATTTAGGCTTACTGTCCATAAATCAATTGGTAATCTTCGGCTATATTTTTCTATCATGGCTGGTTTTAGGGTCTTTGGCTATTTGGTTAGCCACTATAACATCTAATGCTATTGCTATTTTTTCCAGTATGTTTCTATGGTTTCTAGGGCTGGTAAGTAACCCGATAGCCAATACATTGAACCCGGATACACCCGAGTCCACCAGATGGTTAATCGAGACTTTTGCGCGACTTTGGGATTTACAGCAATTTAATTTGAGCTCATTCGCAGTAAATCCAAATAGCTTTCCCACACAAGAAGAGCTAATCAACTTAGCCATCTATGGAGTTTGCCTCATTTGCATCATGATTAGTGGTGGTTCTCTGGCATTTCAAAATAGAGATATCATCGCAGATTAATAGGATTACTTAATAATATTATATATTTATATATACCATTTGCTTTGTGGCGTCAATATGGTACTTAGCTATCTAAGGAGATTGACTGCCAATGGAACTTAGTCAGAGCCAAATCAAGTTGGAGAGAACCAAAGCGAAAGAGCTACGCAAATCGCGATGGTGGCAAAATCTTATACAAAAGGCAAAATGCTATTATTGTGGCATCCAACTACAACCGATCCAAGTGACAATGGATCATATTGTTCCGGTTAGTAGGGGAGGCCGCTCTAATAAAGGCAATCTGGTCCCTTGTTGTAAAGCTTGTAACAATGAGAAAAAAAACCTCACCACTATCGAATGGCAAAACTATCTGGTGCGCCTAGAAAAGAACTTTAATTAAAATATTGAAGCCAATATTTATTCAAATTCACTCTGCTCGATAAATAGACCGAGTGCGACCAACGAATAACACCATCTTGACAATGCGATTGTAACTTAGCCTCCACAGGTCTGCATAAAGTAAGCCATCAGCGCCAGAAAAGCCATCACCTGAATGACATGCCATATGCTAGATTTTGCTGCTGGTTTACCGGAGGATGCCCCTTGTCTTTTTCGAGGCTTAAAACCGCCTGTAGTTTTTTTCCTATGCCTCTGACTAGCTAAGTCGATCACATTTGATCTTTTTTTGTCATTAAAATCACTCGTCATATTGACCCTATTCAGTTGCTTAAAATAGTGCTACTTTTTTGAAATTATTCTCGGACTCCTTAATAGAAGGGGCCAGATTGAACATCCAAAAAGGGAAATAGTTCACTTATGGTTTCTACAACCTCGAACCTAATCATTATACCAACATACAATGAAGTCAAAAATATTGCACCTTTGCTTAAATCAATTTGGGATCATGTGCCTGATATTCATGTGTTAGTGGTAGATGACAACAGCAGTGATGGCACAGCCAAAGTGGTCAAAGACATTCAAAAAACGGCCCAAAGCCAGTTATTCATTATAGAAAGAGAGGGCAAGTTAGGCCTAGGTACAGCTTATCTCGCCGGATTCAAGTGGGCTTTAGATAGAAAGTATGAAAAAGTGATTGAGATGGATGCTGATTTTTCGCATCCGGCAGCAATACTACCCCAAATGATCGATGAATTGGGAAAGCATAATGTAGTCATTGGAAGCAGATACGTAGAGGGTGGGGGAACAGTAAACTGGAGCTTTATTAGAAAATTAATTAGTAAGGGTGGCAGCCTGTACGCTCGAACCATACTAGGAATCCCCATTAGAGATCTAACTGGAGGTTTCAACGGCTGGCACCGAGAAGTTCTAAAAAGCATCGATCTCGGATCAATCGTAAGTGAAGGCTATGCTTTTCAAATCGAACTTAAGCACAGAGCATATCGAATTGGATACTCCTTAAAGGAGATTCCCATTATTTTTAGCGAACGACGGGCTGGACAATCAAAAATGTCCGGTAAAATTATTATCGAAGCAATGTACCGTGTTTGGGGAATGGCAATACGGGTCGATCGCATGATAAATAATGGCATTCTCAAAAGCCAATAATAGACTTACTCAAAATCTTAAAAACACCTTAATCCTCGAAGTCTTCCGCTTTGAGGATCTGCTCACCATCATCTGAATCATTTTTTTTATTAAGATATGATCTACCTGGGCCAAACATCTGACCGATTTCGTCCGAAGACATCGCTTGCCTGTTGGGAGCAAACTTCATGATCAGAAATAAACCCGATCCGAAAAAAAATGCACTTAAAAAAAACGCCAGGACCCATGCCGTCCCCTGATTCATTCCTCTAGACACAGACGCTACCTCTATACTAATGAAATAATATCTATGTAATTATACCCGAAAACCAGAGTAAACTCTGGAAGACCTTCTCGAAGGGAAATAAAAAGTGACGGATATATGCAAGTATCGCTATTCCAAAAAGAAATAAAGTACCATATAGATAAAGATATTCACCTATTATATAGGCTTGGTTACTAACTGAAAAATTCAAAGATCAGTTTAATTTTAAGAGTATTTCAAAAGTCATGGTGATCATTTGATAAAATTATATACTAAATCAAATGATAGTAGAAACGTATGCTCTTATCTGATTACGCACAGACCGATAACAATTCAACTTTTCTTCATCGTTTTCGCAAGAAAAAGCCATTTTCGGTGGATCGTCAAACGGAGCATGGACAACTTCTGTTTCATCATGAAAAATAGGACAGGTCTCATGAGCATGACCACAAACCGTATAGACTTTATCAAACTTCACATCAGAAAAGTCATTTATGGTTCTGGATTGATGATTCGAAATATCGACGCCAACTTCACTCATCACTGCGACCGCATTTTGATTCAGCCCATGAGCCTCAATACCAGCCGAATATACCTCGATTTTGTCTCCATGCAGAGAACGACACCAGCCTTCCGCCATTTGTGAGCGACATGAATTACCAGTGCATAAAAACAATATTTTACTTTTTTTTGTCATTAGACCTCTCGCCATTTGAAGTAACGTAATTTGTGTCTCAGTTGGCTCTTCAATTACTGATAAATAATGAATTAAATCACCTAAATCTTCTGACCGATCAATATCGGTTAAGGTTTGAAGAAAGCTACCAGTGCCAACAGAAGCTAAATTCTTGGTAATTTTTTCCAATGTTTGCGGCGAGCTATATGGTACGTCAACCCAAACTGATTCTGGAATAGGGTGATTACCCCCAAATAAATAGAACCCTCCATCTTTGGCTGGTCCCAGAACCCAAGATTGCGTTTTCAAAAGATCGACAGAACGATAGATCTCATTTAGCGATAATTGAGGACAATCTGCTCCAATAAGCAAAACCCAAGAATGTCTTTTTATTAAATCAGAATAAACACCATGCAGCCTATCGCCTAGAGATCCGGTAGGCTGCAAAATCCTATCGAAGTTAGACCATAAATTCGCATTCAATGCCCCATCTTCAGCGACAGCCCAGTAGGGCATACATTCAAGGGACTGAGAAACATCTATCAAAAGTTCTTCTGTGATTTTCTTGAACTGAAGATAGAATTCAATAGCTTTTGAGGTCCCAATAGTGGAAGCAAGCCTAGTTTTCACTGAACTGATTCCAGGCGTTTTGACAAATACCGCTATTGCTCCACATGCAGGTACTTTATTTTTGACAACTCCAAGCTTGCTGTTGATAGCATCACTATTCAAACCAGCGATCCTCCGCAAGAACTGCCCGCACCAGCAGTACAACCAAAACAGTGAGGTCCGCTTACAATTTCGTTTTTATTAATGAACTGAAAGTCTTCAACGTCCCAGATACTAGCCTCGTCACCTAATATAGGCATGCTCAATGCTTGGTTAAAATCACAATCATATAACAAGCCATCCCAACTTATAGAAATCATTGAACGGCACATAACCTGACTTGCAGCGACAGGATTAAAGCTACGCACTAAGGTATCCATATAGTCCTGATATTTACCCTGCGACTTTAATTCATAAAGAAACCTCTTAATAGGCATATTGGTAATCGTATATAATTTATTAAATAGAATCCCAAAGTCTTTGAATAGCTTGGCCTTATAATCCAATTCCAAAGTCACTTGATCGCCCGGCAAAGCAGTGCCAACTGGATTATAGACTAAGTCCAAATTTAACCCACTATCTTCCTTACCATAGCCCTTGCTATTTAACTCCTGAAGAGCACGAATACTCTTATCGAAGACACCATCTCCACGCTGCTTATCAACATTCGCCACACTATAACAAGGTAGAGAAGCGACAATATTAACTTTAGACTGAGACAAGAACTCACTCAGATCATCTTGATTTGGTTCATACAAAACCGTTAGATTACAACGGTCGATAACTGTGTAATCTCTAGAACGCAACTCGCCAACAAACCACCTGAAGTTAGGATTGAGCTCAGGAGCTCCTCCAGTGACATCAACAGTGGTTACACCCTTAGTATTATCAAGAATTGCAATGATTTGCTCTAGAGTAGAACGTGACATATTCTCCCTGAGACGCCCCGGGCCAGCACCTACATGACAATGAGTACAAACTTGGTTACACAGTTTTCCAATATTTATCTGGATAATCTCAACAGTATTCCGGTCCCATGGAACATGATTGACCTTAATTTTTTCTTTGAAATCGTAATCGCTCATTAACCCATACCGACAAAAAGCTTGAATAGGCCAAAAAAACTATTTCGGCGCATCCTGATCAGCATATTTTATGCCATTTCGACTCACAAATCACTGCAGGATTCATCTATCTCAAAATACCTAAACATATATGGGAAAGCGATCCCACGAGGACTCGAACCTCGAGTTCCGCTTTAGGAAAGCGGTGCTTTATCCGGTTAAGCGATGGGATCAGGTGGAGGAAACTACCAATTTGCGTTTGCCGGATCAATCCTAAAAGAAAAATTTTTAATAGTCACGAAAAGCCAGACTGCAATTAGTGCCTCCAAAACCGAATGAATTTGATAGCACGACGTCAACTTGACTCTCTCTCGCTTCATTAGGAATATAGTCTAAATCACAGAGAGGATCAGGTTCTTCGTAGTTAATAGTAGGAGGCATTAAATTATCTCTAATCGCCAACAAGCTATATACGGCCTCAATGGCACCCGTCGCTCCTAAGCAGTGACCCGTGACTCCCTTAGTAGAAGATACCGGTATCGAATATGCTGAATCACCGAAAACCTTATGGATCGCTGCGGTTTCACAGCTATCATTCAACTGAGTCGACGTTCCATGCGCATTAATATATGATACGTCGGTCGGGTTCAATTTAGCATCATCAAGCGCCATCGACATCGCTCTCTGCGCTCCTTCGCCATCAGGCGCAGGAGCTGTAATATGACTGGCATCACCTGAAACCCCATATCCTACAAGTTCACCATAGATCTGTGCCCCTCGACTCTTAGCCAACTCAAGCTCTTCAAGAATAAGAATGGCTGCTCCTTCTCCCATAACAAAACCATCGCGAAGACGATCAAATGGTCTAGAAGCAGTGTTAGGGTCGTCGTTAAGAGTAAGTGCCCGCAAAGCAGCAAAACCAGCCATGCCCAAAGGAGTGACCACTGCTTCCGCCCCACCACAGACCATGACATCTGCTTTACCACTTCGTATCCATTGAGCTCCCTCACCGATCGCATGACTAGCACTGGAACATGCTGTCGCTATACAAAGGTTAGGCCCCTTAAGCCCCAATCTCAAAGAAACCAAGCCACTAGCCATATTTGGAATGGCATATGGTATGAAAAAAGGAGAAATCCGACGATTACCTTTTTCTTCTAACAATAACGCATTCTTTTCAATTTCTGCCAAACCACCCAAGCCTACGCCTAAGATACAGCCTGACCTCAGAACCAACTCTCCAGACAAATCCATTCCAGAGTCATCCAAAGCATCAATGGCGGAAGCCAAACCGAGCTGCACAAACCGAGAAGTTCTCCTAGTATCTTTAACATTCATATACTGAGATGGTTCAAATCCTTTAACTTCGCCAGCTATTTTCGCAGGGGAAGTTTCAACATCAAGCAGCGACACACGCCCAATACCAGAGAGTCCATTAACAGCAGATCTCCACGAACTCTTAATATCAAGACCGGTAGGAGCCTTAATTCCAATCCCCGTAATCACGACTCTACGCCTAGTTGCTGCAGACATTCTGCCCTCCCAATACCCGAACATGTTTACGAGCCAGGTGATCGATACAACTTCTGACAAATCTTTTATTTCCAAAGAGATACTATAGAAAACCGATAGAATCCACTAATGCAAAAGTTGTAGAAAAAATGAAAAGGCATAAAGGTTATTATAAAGTGACAAGAGTCCACTACTCTGACCTAAAAAACAGCGTCTCAGGCTTTGAGCCAAATAATGCCATTTATCCAACCAAAACACACAAAGTTCGATTATCGCCGCCAGGGCATATTGCCTAAGTCTAAGGTCGATTCCGAAGGGGGTAAGCGATTCCTTTGATATAGAAGAAAAGCCCCAAAAATAAATAGCAAACAATTAGGTGCCCAGGCCGCCAGAGGAGCTGACAGAAAAGCTTGCTCTGACCAGAACTTGAACGACATCATCAGCACATAGCTTCCTACAATAGCAGCTATAGCTCCTATATAGCCTCCGCTTTTGCCAGATCTCTCATCCTGAATGCCCAAAACCATTCCTATCATAGCAAAAACTATTGTCGCAAATGGCATGGCTATTCTTTGATGAAACAAGAAACGTGCCTTGTACCATGTATTCCTTTGGTCACCATCACGGGTATGCTCAATCTCATCGAGGTAGTTCCATAACTTAACTAACGGAAAGCTACGGTAATCGTCAGCAGCATTATCAGCACCAAATATCTGCTCTTGAAAAATTCTAAGTATGTCAATTTCTGCACTTTTAAATTTGACTATGGTTATATCACTATCAATGCCTTCTTTTCCATACAATGCGCCATAATCAAACCTCATTCTTAAATCGCCAGACTCCACAGAGCCGGTAATAAAAGCGCTTGGAGCCAACAGAGTAAAGTCCTCATTTACCTTATTACTAGGAACCATCATCACATTATAAAATCTTGTCTTATCGTCAGAAATGTTCTCGGCATATAAAGTATAGCCCAAGAAATCTTTCAAGAAGACCCCAGGCTTCATCTTAACTCTTATCATATGATCTAACTGGGTCTGCGCTTTTCGATGATAAAATTGAACCATTTCCCGCCGCCCCCACGCCTCCAGGTTCATGGAGCAAATGGCCGCAACTCCATAGAGAATCGCCCCAACAAGCAATACTGGCATAGCTGCTTTTTTCAATGAATAGCCCGACGCCAATAAGGCTGTGTATTCACCATCAGCACTTAGCCTTGAAAAGGATAATAAAACCGCAAATAAATACGCCATTGGAATCGAAAAAGACAAAAATGGAAGTAAAATAAAAAGAAATGGCATAGTTACGTTTTCAATACTCAAACCAAAAGTGATCAAAGCATCGGAAAGTCTAACAAGTTGTGAGATAACAATAACAGCACTTAAGACACAAAAAGATGTAAAAAACTGGGGTAAGAGCTCTTTAAGAAAATATCTGTAAATTATCATGAATGATCCTACTGTCCAGTTGATCGACTAAGACTAAAACTTCATGTAGATTAACGACGTATAAGGTATAATAATCGACGATAGTCGTTTTTCCTATTATCTGCTACTTGGAACGAACAACATTTTATGACAATAGCAAAACTAAAATCACACTATTCCCCAATATCTATAAAGAAATATATGGTTACAGCGCTAAGTTTCACAATTGTGATGTGCTTTATGCCAAAAACGTTATTTGCAAAAACAGATACTAGCCCAGTCATTATACCTATAGAAATACCAGTACAGCCAGATACGCACAAACCTTTCATTCTTCATAACGGTACTAAATTAGAAACAACTTTAGTCCCGGAACTTCAGCAACACATAAAGCGCTGGATCAAACAACGCAGCTCGCCAATAGCTGCGGTAGTCATGGCGGAAGTTAAAACCGGCAAAATTTTATTATTGGCTCAAGGCATGCACCCTACTAACTGGAATGTTAAACAGCACACAGCCCTGCATCCGGGATTTCCAAGTGCATCATTGTTTAAAACCGTAGTAACAGCAGCAGCAATAGAAACAGCGCAATTAGACCCCAAAGAACCTATTGGACTAATCGGTGGTTGCGGTAAGGTTCATGCCCGAGGCGGATGGCTCAGACAAGAAGTCCCAAAGAGTAAGTTCCCAATGAACCTGAGTCGCGCCTACGGCCACTCCTGTAATGGTTTCTTTGCTAAAATCGCTATCAATCAGGTTGGCCTAGGAGCAATTCTCTCGATGGCTGAGCGATTTGGCTGGAACGGTAAACCTACCCCAGCCGACTTTCTCGTGCCACCCAGCCCCATGAAACCTCCTAATCCCTATACCTCTAGTACACATACTGTGGGTAAATTCGCAGCTGGATTTGGTTATGTTGGTATCTCCGCCATGCATGCCACTTGGCAAATGCTGGCTATCGCTAATAATGGTCAAAGTAAGCCATTACAATTAATTAAAAACCAAAGTCAAGTACCTCAAGAAGGAGGGAATATCATTAGCCCCGAAACTGCGGATACATTGAGATCAACTATGGATGCTACTACCCTTGGGGGTACAGCCAGCTTTGCCTTCAAACGAGGTAAATACAGAAAACTCAGATATAAGGTAGGCGGTAAAACAGGGACATTAACAGGTTATTCACCCTCTGGATTAACCACTTGGTTTTCTGGAATTATGCCGCTCGACAACCCTGAAGTTGTAGTAGCCGCAGTGGTCGTTATTGAAGACTTATGGAAATTTAAATCTCCACAATTAGCAGCTGAAGCCTTGATGATGTATGACCAATTAAAAAGACGACAGAAGCGCACAGCAAAAACAACTTCTCAGAAAAAGAAAGCTCAGCGATAAAGATCAAGCTCTTCTTAACTGATCTCAAAAACGTACTTGGTGGATAATAAAAAAAGCCCCGTTAGCGAAGCTAACGGGGCTTTCATATTTTATAAGGCTGCATCGTGCTACTCTCCCACAGATAAATCTGCAGTACCATCGCCGCT
>Ga0099800_1189_pt1 | contig 16390 bp, 8 predicted proteins | sample Uncmet6_SortRC_1_FD_89868 | JGI IMG/M metagenome (GOLD analysis project Ga0099800, IMG submission 89868) | Marine eukaryotic communities from CALCOFI LINE 67, Pacific Ocean - CN11_C50_N6_SortRC_1 | ecosystem: Environmental > Aquatic > Marine > Oceanic | place: Pacific Ocean: Monterey Bay | collected... | reverse complement strand
ACACCTGGCACTTAAACTACTACTTTACACAGAAAGCATCACGAAGGAGGTAAGCAGTCGAAGGAAGGAGAGGAGAAGGGGGGGGGGGAGGAATTCATATATGGAGAAATGCAACGACCGAGTTTACTATATTTAACACCTCCTCGGCTCGCTCCTCGGTCTGTCCCCTCCCCTTCCCTCCTCACCCCTTCCATTAGCTTAAGAAGGGCAACTCCTCCCGCACCGTCCACAAGCAGGAGCTCGCAGACAAGAACAAGAGGGGCAAGGCAAAGAAAGCCGTAGCCCCCGGCTCCTCCTCCGACTCCGACTCGGACAACAACGACATCGAGGCGGAGCTAGGGGTAGCGCAGGAACAGGAGGCGCTTACGGAGAAGACAATGGACGACATCGCAGAGAAGGAAATCGTGGGAAGGGGACTCCTGGGAGTCTTCGGACCCCTCATCGTGAGGGTCGTGGCCAACGAGAGCGGGGCCTACACCCACGACCTCCTTCAATCATGCGCGACCATGGCGCTGGCGAAGTTCATGTCCATCAGCAACAGCTTCTGCGAGAAGCAGCTCCCCCTCCTCCTGACTTCGCTCTCCAAGAACAAGTCAAGCGACACCACCCTCCGCGCGAACCTGGTAATCGCCCTAGGCGACCTCGCCTTCCGGTTCCCCAACACGTTCGAGCCCTACACCGCCCACCTCTACTCGAACCTCGCTGACCCGTCCCCCACGGTGAAGAGGCACTCCATGTCAGTGCTCTCCCACCTCATCCTCAACGACATGATAAAGATCAAGGGGAACGTAGCGAGCGTCGCCATGCTGATCGTGTCGAAGGACCAGACGCTCTCGGACATGTCCAAGCTTCTCTTCAACGAGCTCTCCAAGCGGTCAAACAACCCCGTCTACAACCTGATACCTGACGTGGTCAGCCTACTCTCCACGGACGCCAAGGTCTCGCGCAGCGACTTTAAGAACATCATGTCGTTCCTGCTATCCTTCATGACAAAGGACAAGCTAAGCGACGCTCTAGTCGACAAGCTCATGAAGCGGTTCGAAACCGCCGCTAGCATCAACGTTAAGAGGGACCTTGCGCTCTGCCTCTCCCTCCTCAAGACTACGGAGAAGAGCGTGAAGACATTGAACGACGGGTTCAAGGTCTACAAGGACTGCCTGTTTGACTCTGAGATCTTCGGGCACTTTGCAGCCATCTTGAAGAAGGGGAAGTCCTTCGCGTCACCCAACCTTAAGCAGACGCTGGAGGAACTGGAGAAGAAAATGAACGAAGAGAACAGCCACGGTATGAGCAACGTGAACGCGGCGGAGAAAGCTGAACGGGCGAAAATGAGGGCTGCTAAAAGGATCAAGAACCAACAGGAAAGGAAGAAGGTATTGAAGGCAAAGAAAGCACAGCTTGAGGATCTGGAGGAGGAGGAGGAGGAGGAGGACTACATTGAGTACAAACCTGAGAAGAAAGACAGGAGGACAGTAAGGGAGAGTGTGGAAGGGGAAGATAACGAGGTTGAAGAAGACGATATCTTTCAAGGGGGAGATGAGAACGGTGGAGCACTTGGGAACCTAGGGAAGACTACAGAGGGCAAGAAAATTAATAAGGGATACGGAGGGACGGGGGGGAGGAGCAGAAAGAAGAGACTCGGGTATTAGAAATTTAGGATTGGGAGGAACTGTTGTTTTTGTTATTTGTTTTTGTTTAAGGCCAAGTGGTGGTTCGTTGCCTTCGTCTTTGCCCCCTGCGTGTGTTGCGCCCTCGTCTGTCTGGTGAGGTGAACTCATCGGGCCGGACTCTGTATAGCACCGGTGACAAATCGACAGCACCTATGTTCGAAAAAAATCCTCCGAAAACACCTCACACCTCAACGCTCACATCTCACAATTCTCATCATAACAGTGAGCTTTAATTAATTGTAGCCAAACAGAAAACTACCGAGTTGTTGTGCCTGAGAAGCGTAAAAATAGTAGCTTCGGGAGAATTCAAATTGTGGGCGGTACAACGGCAATAAGTGAAGTACAAATCTACAGAGTTAACAAGGGTTAGATCGGTTTTTTTGAAGACCCTTGAAGGAGTGGGGCTACAAGACGGGTGCTGAGTAGGTAGGTTATTGGAGAGGATCAACAGGAGAATATAGGTATAGAGGGGGTGGAGGATGCGCGTAAATGGACAGAAAGTGGCAAGAAAAAGCCCCTCTGAGGAGAGAGGCAGCGAGTGAATCTGTGGGGTGTGTTCTCGGAAGGGGCCTAAATGCCGGCTTGAGTGATCGAGGGCAACATCTCTCTCAAAGATGGGACGATACCGACAGTATTCTCACTCTCACCAAACGTACACATGCCCCCACAGCTTCTAAATCCCTCTCGCGCTTGAGTTGAGCTCACAGCACATGGACACGAAAAATGATTCCCGAGGAGGGAGAGAAGAGCGTGTGGAGGAGACTCATACACTTCAAGTTGACGCCCCGGTGTCCGATAACTGCCATTCACTACCCGATCTAGGCCATGAGAGGCAAGTTACTCTGTCTTCGTCAATTGAAAGAATTCGTGGGGACGCTGGACAAGGTGAGAGAGTCGTGTCAGGAGCGTTTTAAGGGGTGGAAACTCTTGATAATTCTACGGGGAAAAAGGACGATATGTCGGATCACGAGTGGGAATCTTTTCATTTTGACTAACGAACAACAAATCCCCATTACCGCAGACTCTGAAAATGGTCACGAGGACGCCGGACGAGGTGAGTTGTGCGTTGAGAGCCGGAAGAGAGAAAAGACAATTTAATACTCTAGAAGAGAGTGGGAGAGTCGCGGGAGGGCGCGTTGAAACTTTGTATTTTTTCTCACAGCCTGCGTGCGGAACGCGTGGAGCCGTTCGCGGAGGGCCTGGCCCTCGGCGTCGAGCTTGAGAGGCTGTGGCTGCAGCGCACGCGCGCACGCGCCGGTCTGCGGCGACCGCATGGGTTCCGTCTCCGGTGACCGCGTGGGGCGCTTGATATTCTACACGGAATTGAGGAGCACGCTTGACAATCCTTTCATGTTGACTAACAATCGCCATAATCGCATTACCGCAGACTCTGAAAATGGTCATGAGGACGCCGGACAAGGTGAGTTGTGCGTTGAGAGCCGGAAGAGAGAAAGGACAATTTAATACTCTAGAAGAGAGTGGGAGAGTCGCGGGAGGGCGCGTTGAAACTTGTAATTTGTTCTCACTTTTGCAACATTAATGTGTCCCCTTCACAGTCTCTAAATCTAAAAGCTCTCACGAGGACGCTGGACAAGACCAAGGTAAGTTCGATTCAGGGAGTTGTATGGGTGGAGACCCTTGATATTCTACAAGGAATCGAGGAGCACGCGTGGAAATCCCTTCAAGTTGATTAATTAATTAACGCCATTATCGCCATTATTGCAGACTCTGAAAATGGTCATGAGGACTCTGGACAAGGTGAGTTGTGCGTTGAGAGCCGGAAGAGAGAAAGGGCAATTCAGTACTCTAGAAGAGAGTGGGAGAGTCGCGGGAGGGCGCGTTGAAACCTTGTAGTTTATTCTCACCGCCTGCGTGCGGAACGCGCGGAGCCGTTCGCGGAGGGCCTGGCCCTCGGCGTCGAGCTCGACGGGCGGCGGCCGCGGCGCATGCGCGCGCGCGCCGGTCTGCGGCGACCGCATGGGATCCATCTCCAGCTACCGCGTGGGTTCCGTCTCCAGCGACCGCGTGGGGCGCTTGATATGCTACACAGAATCGAGGGGCACGCATAGATTCTCTTCATGTTGACTAACAAACACCATAATCGCCGTTACTGCAGACTCTGAAAATGGTCATGAGGACGCTGGACAAGGTGAGTTGTGCGTTGAGAGCCGGAAGAGAGAATTCACATCTTAATACTCTAGGAAAGAGCTGGAGAGTCGCGGGAGGGCGCGTTGAAACATTGGATTTTTTTCTCACTTTTGCAACAAATATTGTCCCCTTCGCAGTCTCTAAAAGCTCTCATGAGGACGCTGGACAAGACCAAGGTAAGTTCGATTCAGGGCGTCGTAGGGGGGGAGACCCTTGATATTCTACACAGAAACGCGCGCCGGTCTGCGGCGACCGCATGGGATCCGTCTCCGGCGACCGCATGGGATCTGTCCCCGGCGACCGCGTGGGTTCCGTCTGCAGCGACCGCATGGGACGCTTCTGCGGCGACCGCATGGGTTCCGTCTCCGGCGACCGCGTGGGGCGCTTGATATGCTACACAGAAACGAAGAGCACACGTTGATATCTCTTCATGTTGACTAACATAACAAACACCATAATCGCCATTACCGCAGACTCTAAAAACGGCCTTGCGACTGTCAGCCACGCCACTGCCGCTCAGTCCATGACATTAGATCCTGACATCAGAAATAAAGACTCCCCGCAGCCCCTCTCCAGCCCCAATCACACACCCTCCGTAATACACGGCCCCGTAGATATCGATTACTCAGCTCTTGGACCCAAGCAAGGCAAACTTGTGAAGCTTCTTGAGGAGAGAGGAGCCATTGAAGGCCTCATAGACAACTCTACCGGCGTCGACGTGAAGGTTACTGAGCTCGCTGGTGTCTTCCACGACGAGCGGGCCAAGATCATTGACTTTCTCCTCACCGATTGTGAGCAGGGCAAGTTCCGAAGGAAGACCCTCCAGGAGTATGACGAAAAGGAAGGAGTCATTCACAGACTCGTCTACTGGCAGCACTACAGCAGCGGGAATAAGTTTGTCGAATTTCTCCTCGACGTCAAAGTCGTATCTCCTGACAAATCGACGAACATTATTGAATTAACATCCCTCGACGAGGACGATCTTTCAGATGAGGCAACTGCGAAGCTTGTCGAAATTCTAGCGTCAATAAATACTAAGACCGTCAAACGAGGTGTCATTGAGGGCAAGCTCAGCTTCACTGACTTTGAGTTTGGACAGACTGCAGTCACCATGGTGGGAACTCTTAAGGCAGAGGAGAGAGCAACAGAGATGAAATCAGAAGTTAATGTTTGCACAGTCAAAACCTTTAAGAGTGCAAGATCCAGGACATCTAGTGTTGAAGGCAGGAACAGTGGCAGGACCAAGAAGGGCGACGCCAAGGCTGCGTATGCAGCAGTAAAGGGTATCATGGAGGAGGTCAGGAAGCGGTTCAGACAGCCTGCAGTCATTGATGAGAGGAGGAAGATGCACTTTGTGGAGGAGGTCATGCCCAATGTGCCAACTCTTACTGAGGAAGAGGACAGGATGCTGGAAAGTGTTGCAGGGCTGGAGGAGGAACTCTACAAGAAGGGAAAGAGAGTCAAGGGAACACTGAAGGATGGTATCGACAAGTTCCTGTGGAGAGATGGTGACAAGTTGTGGGGAGCCTTTGGGGTAACTGTGGACCAGTCAGCAAAGGGTGTATTGGCAGAGGAATTTCAGTTTGACACATTTGAGGGGTCAGAGCAGCACTTCATAAATAATGGGAAGTTACCAAGGGTGCTCAGGAATGAGGTCAACAGAACTAGAAGCATGCACTATCATTTGGGCGTGAAGGTCCCTGCCGCCACCAACCGACTTTTTGAGATGTGGTTCGTGTGGAAGGAAGTCAAACTTGAGAATGGCCAGACTTCATACATATTAGCTTTTGTGCCACTGACAGAGTACCCTAGAGGAGGCTTCAAGGACCTCAGTAAGGAAGGATTTGTCCTAGGAGAGACTACAGGTGTCTACTTCTTTAATGAGATTGCCCCAAATGTCTGTAGGGTGACACGCATTCAGACAGTTGATCTGCATTTCCAAGGCCTTCAAAAGACACTGATGGATAAAGCAATCGACTACCTTGCAAAGAATCAGCTTGTTGAGGCCAACAGGTTGCAGAAGAAGTTCAGGAGGAACGGAAAGGAAGTTGATGCTGAGGTCAGGGGGGCCTTGGTAGAGAGGATGAGGGAAGGGGTTGAAATGGAGGAGGACCAGAAGAAGGTGTTTGAGGAGTTGGAGGAGCTCTTTGGTGGGGAGGAGGAAGTAGAAAAAATTAAGAGCTTGAAGAAAACGAGCTGGAAGAGTAGGGCAACTTTTAGGGCATCTTTAAAGGGTCGGATGAGTTTTGGGAAGCTCTTTGGTGGGGAGGAGGAAGGAGGGTGGAGGCCTCTCAAGTCACCTTATGAGGGAGTGAAGATGGAGATCATGTACAAGCAGCAGGAGAAAGGAAAAAAGACACTTGGTTTTGGAAGAGCCGAGTGTATCGCTGACTGCTCAGCCGAGGAAGCAGCTGCTTGGTTCTTTGAATACTGCAGCAGAGAAAGAATGGCACTGAGTCGAGAGGAAGGGAACCCTGCAAGGTTGGAGATAAGGAAATGGAGAGAGGAAAGAAACAATGAGAAGCTTTTTGCTATAATCAAGAAACTCCCATACCCTCTACACAAAAGAGAGTTTGTGATGAGATATGTATTGAAAATGGGACGCCAAGATGTGTCTGTAGCATTTGTCCCAGCTAAAGAGCAGGTGGACTATGGGGGAAATCCAGGAAAGCTTGTACAGGCAACAACAAGTGGCATTCTCACTGCCAAGAATATTGAGGACCATAATGGTTTTCTCCAGTGTAAACTTACATTGACCCAATACATGGACACGGGGGGGCATATTCCAGTCAAAATTGTAGACAGAACAATACCACGAGTACTAAGTACGATAGCAGTGCTCAGGGATTCCTTCAATCGGGATGAAGAGGTTGATAAAGCTGCACTAGCCTCTCTTGTCAACATCATCAAAAATGAACACCAAGATTATACTGATGAGGAGAAGGTTGCAATCAGGAAGGGAAAGAAATTCTATGGGTATTGCAAGGAGGATGAGAACTTTGATGCACTGAAGAGTCCTGATGAGAGGGTCAAGATGAAGCTAGTTCATGTTAATGGGGCAAGCAGTGGGACTGGTGTTGCCACTACTGTAGTTGATGCAAGTGTGGAGGAGTGTGCAGCACGGGAATTATTTTTGGATTCAAGAGAATTCCGTAAAACTTCAAAGGAGCGAGGGATCACTGAGTATCACGTAAAAAATGTTAATGACCACACCTTCTATTACATCACAACAAGGGAACTTGGTCTCCCTGGATTTTCTCCTCGTGATGGAAGAAATAAAATTATCTGGCTCAAACAAGATGACGGCAAAGTAATCATTAATTTTGAAGATACAGAGGAGCTTCACGAAGACTTTCCAGTGAAGGCTCGGAATGTGTTAGTGAAGGCACACACAGTTTATGTATTTGAGCCACTGGACCCCATTGGAGAAGTGTCACAAACATTAGTGACCTTGTCAACAAAGTTAGACCTTGGTGGTGTATTCTACTCTTCCATCACAAACAAGCTTGCACCAAGGTTTCTTGGAGTACTCTCATCCTTGAGGAAGAAGTTTGACAAGAGCAAAGAGATTGACATCTTCAAGAGACAGCAGACCATTGCAAAGTTTGAGGAGATTGCAATCGAGGGAGCACCAGGGATTGAACATCACTTTGACGAGATTGATGGAGCGCAAGAGACAAGTAGTGCATTGTCTGGACAGACATTGATAAAGGCAGAGAAGGGAATGGGATGGGGAAAGACTTCAATAACTGTGCGAGCATCCCACAAGGAAGTTGCAGCATTCTTCTGGGACCTTAAAAGTGGAGTTGAATCCCAGCTTGTGATTCACAGAGTTAACAACAGCACACTTGTAATCACAGGTGACCAAGGAGCATTTGCACCAAAACACTCACTGAGCTCATTGAGCATTACCAGGATTGACTCAATCGACAGCTCACTGAGTAGTACCACGATTGGCTCAAAAACAAAAGCATCTACAATATTTACAGCAGTGAAATTTTCTGAGGTTGGAAATAAGAAGACAGACGTTGAAATTATGACTAGACATAAGGGTTTAGGAAAAGCTGCCAGCAAAAAGAGTGTAATCAAGCACATGGCCATGGTAACTGATGCTGCTTACTACTTTGATAATCTGCTGAAGAGCCCAGAAGCTGGGGAACAGGATGGGAGGAGGTTTGGAGAGCAGCTGATGGAGAGAGTGAAGAGAAGGAATGTTGGTGATAGTAAAGTAGAGGCTGTGAGAGAATATATTGCTGCCAATAGGGCACTGAAAGAGATTACAGAGCAGCATGGTTTCATGAGAACTATGCTGTATGCTGTGGTCATGAATAAATTTAAAAGGAGAGCGACAAATGAGGGAGAAGATAATAGTGAGGAGGAAGCCAGGGGGTGGGAGATTGGGAGTGCAATGACAGCAGTCATGTTGACCACAGCAACTGCTGCACATGCTGTTGATGAGTGGGCCCATCAATTCACTGAAGTGCAGGAGGTTATGAAAGCACAAGAGTGGTTAAGGCCCATGCTTGAGGAGATAGTTATGAAACTATTTATGAAGTCTAGCCTAGGCTTAAAGGCAAGAGTGACTGTTGGTGCTGCCACAAGCATACTTGATTTGCTGACTGATGTGTATGTGACACATAAGTTGTGGAAAGATAAGAAGTATGGGTACTTTAAGGCTTCTTTGGCAAGTTTGACGGTATCAATGGGGATTCAAATGCTTTTGGTTTGGTTTCAAAATAGGAAGCTGGGGATGAAGAGGGTGCTAAGGGAGTGGATTCCAATCTTGCTTGGGTACAAGCCTGCTGTTGATGCTTACAGGGTGGCAACTGGAGCAAATCAAGAGGTTGGGGCAACAATGGACCCAATGCTGGAGATGACAGGTATGAAAGGGATAGAGATGTTTGCAGAGGCCATCCCTGGTGTGATCATCCAACTTATGGCAATAGCAACCAGCAACAAAGATGTTGGAACTTCAGCATGGCTTTCTGTAGCAGTGTCAGCAATTACAACAGGCTTTGCCTCTGCAACAATAAGTTATGACTGGGACACAGACCCTGGTTGGAGAGAAAAGGCACCAGACTTTTATGGATATATACCTGCAAAAGCAAGCAAGAGAACAGTAGTGTTTGTTTCCATGTTGCTGTTCACTGCAGGAATGCTTCTCATAAGGTGTACAACAATAGTTCTTCTTGGGCTGATGGGAGGTAGTTGGGCCTTTCTCTACGTTGGAGCTGACCTTTGTCTATACTTGTTGGTTAAGATATTGAGGGGAGACTTTTGGTACTGGCTTCCATTAGGGGGCAACTTAGAGATTTTGAGTAGTATTTTAGGCAGAGTCGTTATAAAGATCATTGTGGACTTCACCTCAATTGTGCACTTTAGACATCCTTATGAAGTAGGAGGATTCTATTGGTTGTTTGGTCTTGTGTTGACAATGGGGAGCCTACCAGTGTCAATAAATATAGCTACTCTGCATGTTAATGAGAAGGCAATTGATACTGCATCATTGCTTGTGAACTACATACCACTAATCACTCTATGCTTTGCTGTCTTCTTTTTGAACATTGAGAGGAAGTACTGGCACACCTTCTGGAGTACACAAAGATCAAAGGACTATTCAATGGCATATTTCCTTGAAGGAGAAAATGATGCAATCAAAATTGTCGTTTTTGAAAGTTCCAGGCATCACTGGGTCTCAATTGAAGGGGAAATTAAGAAATGGGTTGAGATGAACTGGGCAAAATGGGAAGAAGAGCAGCCAGAGTGGTTTACTGATGTGAGGAAAGCAAGTGTCCAAGAGGATTTCATTCCAGCAGATGGAGATGCTAGAAGGAGAGAGAGTGTAAGAAGGGCAAGTGTTGATGCTGAAGCTGAGGGTGGTCTAGCAGGTGCTTTGGGAGCAAGTATTAGAAGAGCAAGTGTTGGCTTGGACATAGGAGGTGCATTGATTGCTTCACACGCAGTGAATGATACTATACAAGACTATGCAGGTTTAGATCCTATCAAAATAGGACAATTGTTGGGTGAGCAACTGTTGGTTGCGTTAAGTTTTAGGAAGAAGGGAATGACAAAGGAGGAAGCTGTCAGGTCATTTATTGGGAAGAACTACGTTCTAAGAACGGCTGCAGAGAAATATGTGTTTGTCACACCAATGCTTGGCGCTGTTGTCAAGAACAAGCTGTGTAAATTGAGGAAGGTAGAGGGTCAAGCCATGGGGCTTGGGAAGAAGGAAGGAAGGGAGATTGGAGAGTCTCTAGCGAGGAGTTTGGCTATTAATACTCAGCCAATTGCTGCTGTAGATGCATTCATATTAAATTTCTCTGCTCTACAGGAGCTTGATGAGGAATATGAATGGTTCAGACCTATGCTCGAGACAATTAGCTACAGGCTGTTGGAGGAAGTTCCTTGGGGGTTGAAGGCAAGAGTGACTGTTGGGGCTATCACTAGTATGACTGATTTAGTGACTGATGTGTATGTGACATACATGTTTTGGAGTGATGAGAACTATGGGTACTTTAAGGCATCTTTGGCTAGTTTGGCTGTTTCAATGGGGATTCAGATGTTTTTGGTTTGGGCGTCAAATAGAAAGTTTGGGATGGTGAGAGTGCTCAGGGAATGGTTCCCTATTTTGATTGGCTTTAAGCCTGCTGTTGATGCTTATAGGGTAGCAACTGGAGCAAAGCAAGAGGCCGGAAAAGCACTTGATGCTCTGACAGAGATGACTTACATGAAAGGGATAGATATGTTTGCTGAGGCCATACCTGGAGTGATAATCCAACTTATGGCAATAGCAACAAGTGAAGAACACGTTGCGGTAGCAGCTTGGGTCTCAGTTTCAGTTTCAGCTTTGACAACAGGCTTTGCATCTGCAACTATAAGTTATGACTGGGACACTGACCCAGTGAAGAGAGAGCAAGTGCCTGACTTTTATGGTTATGTGCCTGCAAATCCCACCAAAAGGTCAATCTTATTTGTGTCAATGATGCTCTTCAGTGCAGGCATGCTTGTGATAAGGTGCATGACAATAGTTGTGTTAGGGCTACTTGGCAGTAGATGGGTCTCTCTCTATATTGGTGCTGACCTTAGTCTATACTTGTTTGTGAAGGTCTTGAGAAGAGACTTTTGGTATTGGATTCCTGTAGGAGGAATTGCTGAGATAGTGATGAGCATTATTGCAAGGGTGTTGGTGAAAGTTGTGACAGACTTCACATCAATTGTGCAGTTTAGACACCCCAATGAGCTTGGAGGTTTATATTGGATCTTTGGCTTTATTTTGACAATGGGAAGTCTTCCAATAGCTATATTAGTAGCTGAAAGGGGAAATGTTGCAGATGAGGGCCTTAAATTGGCATGGAAAGTAGTAGGATCAGTTATACCATGTACAGTCTTGTTGTTTGCTGCATTCTTCTTTAATATTGAGAAAAAATATTGGGGCACCTTCTACAGCTTGGAAAGGGGCAAGGACTTATCGGTGAAGTGTTTTAGAGAGGGTTCAGATGCTGTTAAAGCACTTTATGCTTTTGAGTTCTCAAAGCACCACTGGAAGGCAAATGAAAAGGAGGTCAGAGCTTGGGTAGAGGCTAACTGGGATAGATGGGAGGGAGAGAAGCCAGATTGGTTTGATGATGCAATGAGAGCTAGAGTGCCAATTGAATACATTCCAGGAGCAGGGGATGCTAGAAGGAGAGAGATTGTTAGGAGAGCAAGTGTTGATGCTGAAGCTGAGGGTGGTCTAGCAGGTGCTTTTAGAGCAAGCATTAGAAGAGCAAGTGTTGGAGACGCTGATGGTGGAGATATTATAGGAGTAGGAGGTGGGCGATATAAAGTAAGCAGTGTTTTGCCGAAAGAAGATGAGGATGATGGGGAGTAACTAAAGGGCAGCAACATTTATAGGACAAATTGATTTGATTTGGTATTGTTGTGATTATTGTGTAGTGCTTTAGGTGTATGTTGAGTGCTGAGGCAGTTTAAAAGTAGCTTAAGAGTATTGTGAAGTGTTGTAGATGTATTGGGGGAAAGTTAAAGTGGTTTGTGAGTATTGTGGAAGTGTAGTAGATATGTATGGAGTTTTGGTGAAGTGTGGAAGGAATGAAGTGGTTTGTGAGTATAATAGAAGTGTAGTAGATTTTTATGGGATAACAAAAAGAGAATGAGTGTGGTTAATGGAGAGGAGAGAGAGGAGTTGAGGGGAGATAGTAGTGAAGAGGAGAGTATAAGGTTTAGTGTTGTAAGTGTGAGTAGGTAAATGTTAATAAATTTTTAAAGAATTGTGTAAGTGTTATAGTGGTGTGTGTTAGTATGGTGAAAGTGTAAAGAAGTTTATGGGGATGAAGAAAGGGAGAGCGAGTGTGGAAGTGGAGAGGAGAGAGAAGAAAAAAGAGGTGAAAGTAGTGGGTTTGTGAGTATAATGGAAGTGTGATAGATGTGTATGGAGATGAATAAAAGGAGAGTGAGTGTGAAAGTGGAGAAGAGAGAGAAGAAAAAAATGGTGAAAGAAGTGGTTTGTGAGAATAATGGAAGTGAAGTAGATGTTGATGGAGTTTTGAAAAGTATGTGGAAGTGTTATAGTGGTTTGTGAGTATGATAGAAGTGTAGTTGATGTGTAAGGGGATGAAGGGTTAGGGTTAGGGTTAGGGTTAGGGTTAGGGTTAGGGTTAGGGGGGAGGATAAGGAGAGAGAAGAGTGTGGCGTGGGGGGAGGAGAAGAAGAGAGAGAGAGAGAGAGAGATGTCGATATACAATGAGATCGGGAGTACGCACCTTGTCCCTGTTACTAACTTCTCTCTCCACTTGTTCAGCCGCGATCTCCACAGCTTCAACAATAGCTTGAATAAGCCTCCCCCTACTCTTTGCGCTCAGACTACCCTGCTTACGAACTAAGGTATAGAGGGACTGGATACGTGTGAAGGATGGACCGGTGAGACCGAAGGGGGTTGAGGGGGAGAGAGAGTAGGTTAGGGAGACTGAGGTTAGACAACTGTGGTTTTTGGTGAACTTTTGATTGGAGATGAAGATCTCATTTATCTAAAGGGGGGTGGGGGAGGGCGGCGAACGAAGCGAACCGTGGGGGGGGATTGCGGGTTGGGGGTTAGTGTATTGTGTGATTGTTTGGGTGGGTTTGGTGTTTGTTTGTATGGATGTGAGTAGGTTTGTGTGTGTGTGTGTGTGTTTATATGCGTATATGTGTGTGTATGTGCATATATATATATACATATACCCATATATACCTATACACAGATACATATAGTCATACAGGGGCATATTATTAGACATATATAAATAGGTTTGTTCGATTGTCAGTGGGAATGTCCTCTTATTTTTGCTCATTTTCAATCAATTTGATATACACACACATATATATGTCACAAATTACACATAGTAATCGTATATTAGTATAATATGTTAGTTGTATCCCAAATAGTCTCAAAATCTTGTCATGAATATTTGAACTTACAAGATCATCGAATGCAGCAGCTCTACTCATATCATCAGCATCTTCATCAAAATCGTTAGGATAAGGTAATAGATTATAAGGCTCATCCTCAAGATCGCTTAAAGCTGTAGGTACTGTAAAGGTTGGTGAGATATCTTCCATGACAACACAAAATGGAGCAAAAAGGAGATGGAGAAGATGAAAAATGAAAAAGGAAAAGGAAAAGGAAAGGAGAAAAAGGAACCTCATTTTCTTCTAATACAGATCTTTATGTAAATGAGTAGGTGTATTAATGCATATATATACATACACATACATATAATACAAACAAACAGAAGCTCTTAGCTCAAACAGAAGAATTAATTCCTAGACAATCCTCAGGCCTATTCGTATCACCCTATTTACAGCCTAATACACACATATGGGGTATATTAACATCCTCTTCACCGTCATTGTCTCCTTATTATTCATTATCTCCTTTATAAATACTACTGTATCATCCTTTACTTCTTCATCCTTTACTTCAATTGGAGCTGGAACAGTAAAGAGGAATTACCATCGTCATCGTCATCACCATCATTATCTTCATCATCGGCGTCATCATGGTTATCATCATGATTATCTTCATCAAGTAAGAGAGTGTATAGCAGTAGAGGGTTGTGTGGTGAGAGGAAACACAAACTTGAGAGCTTTTCAACCTGAGGGTATTGAGGAAGAGCATTTCGAGGAAGAGCATTTTGAGAAAGAGGAGGACAACAATGAGGAGGATATTAGCATTGGTAATGATGGCCGTGAAGATGAAAACAACTATGAAAACGAAGATGAAACAATAATCACCGACAACCAAGTCAACCCCCACTCAATCTCAACCTCAACCTCAACCTCAAAGATCCCCTCCGTAAACCAACAACTCTCCCTCTCAAATCTCTTCCCCTCCACCACCACCTCCTCCTCCTCCCCCCTCTCTCCCACCTCCTCCCCCCCCCTCTCCCTCCTCCTCTACAACCCCTACCTCTAGCAACATATCGTACTTCTACCTTCAGAGTAGGCTCAACTTCACAGAGGAGGAAATGTGGGACGTCCTCTTCACAGCCTCGCCTGTACTAGGACTAAGAACGGGGACTATAGAGTCCAAGATACAGGCTCTATCAAACGCCTTATCCGAAGACTCTTCTGTAGACTCTTCCAAAGACTCTTCCAAAGACTCTTCCTCCTCCCCACCCTCCCCCTCATCTCTCCCACCAGTACCTCCAATAGTCCTCACGATAATAAAGCTCCAACCAACCGTCCTCCAACTAAGTCCCTCAACCCTAACAAACCGTTGCTCCTACCTCCTTAAAACCTTCGGCTCCCCATCGTACCGTACGGTTATTAAAAAACTACCATCCGTACTATGCTACGGGGACGATAACCTCTCCGTTAAATTCGAATTCTGGTCGTCGATCCTAGGAGCAAGTTGGAAGTCATCAGTTGTTTCTGAACCTGGTGTATTAAGCGGGAGCGTCGATGGTGACGAGTGGACGAAACTATCCGATTCACCTCACACCTTCGGTGATGATGATGATGATGATGATGATCAACCTACGGGTCTTCGTGAACGTTATGGTAACATCCTACTATACTTCAACGTCCCACCTCAAAAACTCCATACTCTACTATCACAAAACCCGAAAACACTATTATATAAGAAATCTACCATGTCGGAGAAACTACAAACAATGGAAGAACTGGTAGGGGGTAAGGGCGAGGTTTTAAAGCTGCTTAACAAGTACCCGAACGCGTTAGATTGGAGTGTATCGAAAACCATGGAACTAACCACCATCTTATCTTCCTCCTGTTCACTTACAAAGAAGGAGAGGGGTAAGGTCGTTGTTAGAGTACCGAAGATACTCAGCATTGGGAAGGATAGAATGGAAAGGAGGATTGAATGGGTTGAAAGGATCGTTGGGAAGGAGGGGGTTAGAAGAGTTATACTACAGGTAAGGGGAGGGGGGAAAGGGGAGGGGGGGAAGGGGGAATACAAGCAAACACAACTCCATTGATGTTCATCGTTTTAAATACACATACACACTAGACACGTTTAAACACATACTAAACTACAACACCCCCACCCCCACAACAAAACGCTCTCTCTCTCTCCCCGTAGAACCCGAGTGTTCTAACGATAGGTACAACCTTATTAAACGTAAAGGTAGCTCTACTGGAATCGTGGGGTGTTTCCGTCCCCGTAGTTGTACTTGGTTGTCCCAATGTACTCGCACTCTCCACGACTAACTTGAATGATAAATGGGTTATACTGAGCTCGAAATTCGGGGAGGTTAAAGCGAGAAATGTACTAGAGAGGAGCCCGGTTTTAATCGCTTATAAAATTGATAGAGTTTTAGGGAGGTTGGAGGAACTTGAAAGGGTGGGGAGGATGGAGGCTATTACACACTGTATTAGTAAAACTGAGGAGGGGTTTAAGATGTTTTTGGAAAGGGAAATTGAAAAACTAAGAGGTGGGGGGGAGGAATGATTTTTAAACTTTTGTTGTTGTCTAATCGAGGAGGGCATATTCATTAGCCGTACATCCCAAATACATTCAAACCAAAAATGTGATTTTTGGCCTGACTGGAAATGAGTTCCTCCTCAAAAATCCCTACATCCTCATCCTCTTTGATACGCGGACGTTGAGTACACTGACGTTGAGTGCGCCCTATCATACATCTACGAAATCTTAGGCATCGTTTCATTCCTCAAACTCCCTCTCTACTCCTCTCTACTCTCTCTCCACATCTTCGACTTATTCTCCCTCCGACCTCTGTGTGTAACAGAATCTCTCCCACACTAAAACAATGCTCTCAATCTTTGACCTTGGCTCTCTTACCTCCGAAACCCTCGATTTAATCTTCGCATTCTATGAAACCCTGCCTAAAATCACCCCTTCTTCAACGCCTCATGATTACCACCTCATCCCCATCGCTTTCATCGGTCTCGTGTGGTGCAACCTCTTCACAAGACTAATCGTTAGGCTCCTCATAATATCAATCAAAGGTCCCACAACCACAAATCAACAAAACGGACTAACAAACAGCACCTTAAATACACTAATAGAACTAATATTCTCAATCCTAGGTACAATCTCCTTCCTACAAGCCCAA